>Ga0190286_1000034_pt1 | contig 77399 bp, 84 predicted proteins | sample 48691834_MG_FD_183241 | JGI IMG/M metagenome (GOLD analysis project Ga0190286, IMG submission 183241) | Hydrothermal vent microbial mat bacterial communities from Southern Trench, Guaymas Basin, Mexico - 4869-18-3-4_MG | ecosystem: Environmental > Aquatic > Marine > Hydrothermal vents >... | reverse complement strand
ATTTTCAACAAAATAGAGCTTTTCATGCGTCTCTGGGATAACCTATGGGATATCTCAGAGGTAAGGAAGGCGTGTAAGGAGATAGCCTGCGTTGATGGGCCCCTCCTCGAAGTAGCTGCAGGACCAGGAGGTGGGTTTGTACCGGGGTTGCTTAGGCTGAAGCAGGACCTTATCATACTGATGAGCGACAAGGACATGAGGGTTCTAGAGGACTGGAGATGCTTTTCTTCAAGGAAAAATGCAGTGGATAAGGCTGGTCAGATAAGTCTTTCTTTCTCCGCTTTTGATGCCGAGAAGATGCCCATTCGTGACGGCAGCTTTTCCGCGGTCACCAGCTTAGGAGGTTTTAACAACATCGACAGCAACCAGATAAACGCTGTGAGGGAGGCTTTCAGAGTTCTGAGGAGAGGTGGCCTCTTATACCTCCTCGAGGGATGGTTCGAGAGGGAGGAAATATCAAGAACAATGCCTGAACTTGTTCGTTATATAGAGAGGTTTTACCCGGGGCTATTAGGAGGCGAGAGCCTAGGATCCATATTAGAGGATGCGGGATTTAGGATGCTAGAAAGGCTTGAGATCTCTTCACCCTGGCTGAGGTACTATTCCAATCAGGTCCTCCTAATCCTCTCTTTTAACCGCTTGAAGCCGAAATTCTCCCTCATTAAGGCCGTCAAACCTTGAGTTAGCAGAAATTCGGAGGATTGCTATAATTAAAAGCTTTTAAAAACCGAAATTAAAATAGAGAGCATGACCATGAACTCTTACATTCATAAACTTGGACAATCTTTAATCAAAAATAAGAAAAAATTTGCACTGTATACTTTAGGTTATTTTGGCATCGGTTATATTGTTGCTACAGGAATGTGGCTTTACTCACATCCTGAATATCTTTATTATGGTAAGATATACAAATTAATCAGAGATACTACTATGAACGATCAATTTTGGCTTGCAGTATTACTTTGGCCACTCGCTCTTTACTCTTATATTAAAGTTAAAGGTGGGTTTAAACTATGGGACTGAGAGATATGTCCAAATAAAAAGGAAAATCGCATTATATGCCTTAGGTTATCTTGCAATAGGATATGTAGTTACGCTAGGTTTGTATTTTTATCCAATCCTGGTTATTTTAAGCCATGTCCACCAACTGTAGCGCCATACAAGTGTACTGGTGTTATGGATTTAGTTAGAGATTTAGCAGTTAGACCTGATTTTTGGCTTCAAGTTTTAGTTTGGCCTTTGACACTTATTACTTATTTTGGTACTTAATTCTAACAATTGTAATTGGCTCACCTCTGAACTCTTCGGAAGCCTTCAGCTTCCTCGCCCTCACTACGTTCGGGTCTGCTAAAGGAGGATATATGGCTTCGCTACGCTTCGTCCAAATTTGCTCACTTCGTTCGCAAGCTTCACATATCCCCAAAACGTTATCGGAAATTGCGAGCCCGCTGAAAGGTTATAAAAATAATTGAAATTAAATTATGATAAAAGTGAGAAGATGAAAAAATTAATCATCGTTGCCATTTTGGTAGTCTTTCTCCAGGTATTCTATTTTCGATTTATTGGAGGAGGGGAACCGAGAAGATACCTCCTGAGGAAATAGAGGATGAGAGCCCGCTTTTCAGAACCTACGAGAGGGTAGTAAGACCCCTAAGCCAAAGAGGAGCCTCCGCAGCCATATGGAACGTGTTTAAAAGAGCGGGGCTTGACAGGAAGAGCGGAAAGATGCACGAGATAAGGATCCACAGCCTAAGAAAGATGAAAACAAGCCTTAACTCCGCGGCTTTTTCGCTGCAAAGTTATTTAATTTCAATTATTTTTCCTGATCCTCCTTCAATACATGATTTCATAAATTCTACTCAGATCTATGTACTCTTTCACCTTTTTTGAAATGTCTTCTATTACTTTTTCCCAAACGTCAAAAGGAACTTTTTGTGAGGGCGTAATAGGATCTAAGGGTGGAAGTTTTGCTAACCCTTGAAAATAGGGAACAACGCCTACAATAGGTCTTCTAATTTTTTCCTGATAAATTGATTTAACTCTTTTTATTGCAAGTTTTATATATCTTTTCTCTATTCCCATCCATAAAAGCTCATTCATTGGAAATTTATTTAGCATTACGCCTTTAACCCTTCCCCTTTCTTCTTTCCCTAGGTTAGAAAACATTCCTAGGATTGAATCCAAATTGTCAGTAACAAGAAGAACCGGAGCGTCAGCAATCTTAGCCGTTTCCATATTGGCTATTTCAAGCAATTCACTGAAAGGCCCAAAACCAAAGAGTTTTGCTGGTCCTGAGCCTTCGATGCAAATAATCTCAAATTCTTCAGATAAGCTTTCTAAACATTTTCTTGCCGTATCTTTTATTTTTTTATAAATTTTTCCATAATTCTCTAATCCAATTATATGTTTTAAAGTCTTTATGATAAAATCCTTTTTTACATCATAGTTTCTTTTAATGCATTCACCTTCTAGAAATATATCGAACTTGCCATTACCTAAAGGCTTTGGGGTAAAGGGATTCATCCTATAATCTGGCTCTTGACCAGCAGCTATAGCTTGCAGTGCTTGGGCATATCCAAATTCTTTTCCATTTTTAACATAAGTTACTGGAGTCAAGTTTAATGTTTTGTATGGTGCTACCTTATATCCATCCTCTTTAAAAAGCCTACAAAGCAAGGCAACCACAAAACTTTTTCCAACACCAGTTCCAAAACCAGTTGCCTGAATCATAATCTTTTTCGCTGCCACAATTAATCCCTCTTTTAACCTCGTTTTCTTCCCATCTTTATCGCCCTTATTGCAATGAATGATCCCTCACCATACCCCTCCTTTAGCGGCTCAATCTCCGTAATTTCTGGTAGTTCATGATATAATGTCTGGATAAAACTAAAATTCCCAAAACCCGCTTTTTTTAAGTAAAAAGTGACATCGCGTACTGAGTAAAAGTTGGCTATTTTATAGAAAGCGCTGTCATCTTTGTGCTGCTGATATTGTCTTCCAAGTTCACTGTTTTTATCGATGAAACCTATGATTAACGAACCCCCAGGTCGTAACACTCTGTATATCTCCTCAAATGCTGCTTCAATATCGTCTAAAAAGCAGATGGTAGTGATCATTAACACGAAGTCAAAGGTATTATCACTGAAAGGGAGATTTTCCGCTACAGCATCAATAACCCTTATACCTCTTCTCTTCGCGATCTCTAGCATTCTCTTTGAAGGATCTACACCCAGTTTAATGCCTAAGGGCGCTGCAAATCTGCCTGTCCCTACACCTATTTCCACTCCTTGCCCATTCTTGGGCAGTAGTTTCTCTATAGCCCTAAGTTCTGATTCATAGGCGTATTTATTCCTCTCAAACCAATTATCATACCTCATTGGGTATTTTTCAAACGGGTCGGTTTTTGCCACTTTTATTTCACCGAAAACCTCCTGTTATCTTTTGAGTTGAAAGCTTATCCTTCCTTTAAGTCATCCCATTCTTTTGGTCTCATATCAATATATGAGGTCTACAATTTTTAAATATCCGAAGGCGCAAGGTGGGGCTTCCTAATACATTTTCCCTTAGCAAGGGAAAATTGAGTATAACGTTTTACAGTATGCCCATTATCATGAAGTTAAAAAACAAAGCGCCTAAAACTACAACATATTTAAGGGAAGACAGGATACTCTTTACCTGCGATCTTTTTGGCTCCCATCTTGCAACCAGCGATATTTTTGTGACTGATGAATCAACAGTCTATGAGGTAGCCAAGAGATACTATGCAAAGATAATGATGCCTTTCAGAAGAGTAATTAAGAGTAATTTGGAAAAGATAAAAGATTTGAAGATTGAGATAATAGCACCAAGTCATGGCCCGGTCTATAATAACTCTGATTTCATTCCCAATGCCTATAGAGAATGGATTTCGGATGAGGTAAAGAATGAAGTGGTTATACCCTATATATCAATGCATAGAAGCACGAAGAAAAATGGTGGATTACTTCACAGGTGCTTTGATTGAGAGAGGCATAACTGTAAAACAGTTCAATTTATCCAAAACCGATATTGGGAAATTGGCGATGGCTTTGGTAGACGCAGCCACGATCGTAATCGGCTCACCCACGGTTCTGGTGTAACTGGAATAGAGGCTCTAAGACTAAAAAGGAAAGCCATTATTATAGATTTGAATCCTGTAGCTACATTCATCTCAAGAAACATTCTAAACTCCGTATCCATTGTTTAAATAGAAAAACACTTTTAGAAAGCTGAAAGAAAGCATCGCGCAAATGTAAATATATCAAAATCTGTGTTCTAAGAAATAATACTATACATCAATAGGGGTTACAGATATGGCTAGGGTGCTATTAACTGCGATAGAACTCTGATGAGCGATTATCACCGTCATGAATTTATAGGTTTTGGTACATGTGCGCCTCCAAACGTTATTCCAGACTGGTTTTATAGTTGGCTTTTCTTTCCACCAATTAAAACAAAAGATGGAATTCCAGTAGCGGCACCCTATGGTCTAAGAAAGATAGAGGCTCAGCTCATAAAAGAGGGATTTGATATTCTAACAGTTGACCCAGATCACTTAGACAAATACATTGATGACGCCAAGGTTTTAGGAATTCACGTTATGGATCCGTTCGGACTAGGCCCCGCCTCAAGCACTTTTACTGCCGTGCTTAAAAATGAACCTTTTCTAGCTAAACATTTCCGTCTGTTAATGGAAAATCCAGCTATTAGGAGAGCTAAAAGGCGGGGTTTTAAAATAATTGTTGGTGGACCGGGCGTCTGGCAGTTCCAATATAGACTAGATTTCGTGGAAAAATATGGAATAGATTGCATAGTTGACGGGGAGGCAGAAAAGGTTATTGGAAAACTTGTTCAAGCAGCTCTGGAAGGTGAGGAACTGCCTAAATATTATGAGGTAGGCCCGAAGGAAACTCCAGGCTTAGACGAGATACCCGACATTACGGCTCCGTCCATAAATGGTCTGATTGAGATTGGCCGAGGATGCCCGCGGGGATGCAAATATTGCAGCGTAACTTTGAGGCCGTTACGCTGGTATCCGTACGAGAAAATAATGCGGGAGATAAGCGTAAACATGGAAAGCGGTTATACTACTGGTGCATGTCTCCATGCGGAGGATGTTATGCTTTATGGCTCACCAAATACCATACCAAAAGATGAGAAACTGCTTAAGCTGCATGAATTGGTCGTTAAAAAATGTGAACGAATAGGATGGAGCCACTGTTCCCTAGCACCTGTAGCTGCAAAACCAAAGCTTTTCGCAGCCGTTGCAGAGATAATTAAGCAGAAGCAGCCATGGTGGGGTGCTGAAATCGGTATAGAGACAGGTTCGCCTGAACTCGCCAAAAAGATTATGCCTGCGAAGGCTCATCCATTCAAGCCTGAAGAATGGCCAGAAGTTGTGCGTATAGGGATGGGATTAATGCATGATCACGGCTTGGTTCCAGCATGCACGTTAATTGTAGGGGTTCCCGGGGAAACGGAGGATGATCTCATAAAAACAATGGAACTTGTTGATGATCTAAAGGAGATAAAAAGCCTCATAGTTCCACTTTACTTCGTGCCTATGGGGAGAATGAAAAATGAGGATTGGTTTAAATGCGAAGAGATAGCTGGGCTTTATCGAGAACTATTAACGAAATGTCTAAAGCATGATATACATTGGGTTTACTCGCTTATAGACGACTCTTTTGTAGGCAGATGGTACAAACCTTTCATAACTTCGCTCTACAAACTATTCGTCAAAATAATTGAATACAAATGTAAAAGAGCTGGTATTCCCACTAGGTGAATGCTATGCAAATTGACGAGATCGAAAATACCTTATTCTCAATAATCGTAAATCCCATTTTAAGAAGAGCTATAGGATTTCTAGAATTAATGCTAGATCCTTGGAGTTCTACATGAGCAGGGAGGACAGGATCTTAGAGAAGTTAAGGGAATTGAGGAGGGAAATAATCCGCTTGCTGGCCAAAGGGCCCGTACTTGCGAAGTCAGATAAGGAGGAAGCTTCCGTTGAAATCCCTTCTCAGGTTCCAGATTTTGTTAGAGAGAACCTTGGGCTGAGATAATTTTGAAGAAAGGTGAGAAAAGATGAGAGGGGACGGTAGATTGGTTCTAGTTCGCTACTATGATCATCTTCTCTTCAGGAACGTAAGAAAGGGCGAACTATCTCCAGTAGTCAGGGAAACTGTTGGTTGGCTGGAGGAAGAGAACGACCTTTACATAAAGCTTATCTGGGATAGGAGCGTAATCGAGCTTCCAAATGAGAGGAAGCAGGACAGGATCTCAGGAATGATAATCCTGAAGCCCCTCATCCTTGAGGTGATAGAGGTCAAACTGGTATCATCTTAGCCTTCTTCAGGACTCAGATGGCTGCTTTAGGAGTTCCTTCAGATTGTATCGAATATATTATGAGTTACAAGCTTAGCACATGCCATGATGTTCGGATGAAAGGAATCGAGTTCCTTCCCTCCATCTATGCAGCGGCAAACCTAAAGATATTCCAGAAGCAAAAGATAACTCTTGCAGACATCCTTAAGGAGATAATAAGGTCAAGAGGGAAGATCCTTCAAAATACCTTAAAGAGCAGATTATGGCTGGAAGGATCGTCCTTTCCAAGAAGGAGAGACGGAGATCTATGCTAGGGGAATATAGGAAATGCTACGAAGGGAATACACGACTAATTTGAGGAAAATTCTTGAAGTAACAACATCCTTTTAAGTAACATCAGTAAGCATTCTTACTGGAAGGTCTGGGCGATAAGCCCAAGGAGCTTTTTCTAATAGCATCAGGGTGATTGAATGTCACACATTCTAGGAAGCTTGCTTCCATTAAAAGAAGACTTTAGTCAGAAGAGACCAGAGCTGCTAAAGGGAACCACTACGATAGGGATAAAATGCTCCGATGGAATAGTGATAGCTTCAGATAGAAGGGCTTCTATGGCAACTTATATAGCAAGCAAAAGGGTTCACAAGACGATTAAGATATCAGATAAGATCGTAGCAACAATATCTGGATCTGTAGCTGACGGACAATTCCTTACTAATAATCTAAAAGCAGTAGCTAAGTTATATGAGCTTGAATTTGGAAGGGGGATGTCTGTAAGGGCAATAGCAAGGAGATTAGCCCTTATCTTGTGGTCTTACAGGCCAATGGTACTGATAGCTCACATAATGGTTGGAGGAATCGATGAAAGCGGGGCTCACCTCTTTAATGTGGATCCTCTAGGTAGTCTCTCTGAGGAGGACTTCATAGCTACCGGATCTGGCTGTCCTGTGGCGATATCGGTAATAGAGGAACAATACGATCCAAAGATGACAGTTGAAGAGGGAAAGAAGTTAGTGGTTAGTGCAATGCTCTCAGCCTTGGAGAGGGATATGGCAACAGGTAACGGGATAGATGTGACTGTTGTCGACAAAAAAGGCGTTCATTTCCTAAAGGAGGACGAAGTTCAGTCTCTGATCGAAAAGGTGAAAATTGTAAGATGATCAAGGAAGTAATAAAGAAGAACTCTCAAGATATAGAGAAAAAGGTCAAGTCCCTCCTCTCCGAGATAGGAGAAGTATCTAAGGTCGTGCTTGAGGGCCCATATGTCGTGGTTTACACGAAAGACCCGGGAGTTTTCATCAGAAGGAACGATGTAGTGGTCGAACTCGCTAAAACCATAAGGAAAAAGATAATAATACACGCTAAGAAGCCGCTACTTGATGAAGAGGAAGCTAGAAAGAAGATATTGGAGATAATTCCTTCAAATGCCGAGATCTCAGAAATGATATTCAAAAAGGAGACCGGAGAGGTATATATAATAGCTAAGAGAACAGGATATGTTGTTGGAAAGAAAGGAGCTAACATAAACAGAATATTGGAGTTAACAGGTTGGAGGCCAGTTATCATAAGGGCTCCTTCCATAAGATCTACTTTCTTTGAAACCCTCCAGAGCATCCTGATAGATCAAGCATATACGAGGAGCAAGAAGTTTCGCCGTGCTGCTGCAAGGATCTACCGTCCATCTCTTCAAATCGGTGAGGAGATCACCGCAACTTTCCTAGGAGGAGCAAAGGAAGTAGGTCGAAGCAGCATATTGATAAGGACTGGTAAAAGTTCCGTTCTACTTGATGCAGGCATAGCTGTCGGTGGAGGAGAATTTTTCCCAAGGTTTGATTCCCCAGACTTTAAGTTGGCAGAAATAGACGCTATCATAATAACTCACGCTCATCTAGACCACTCTGGCTCGGTTCCATTGCTGTTAAAACATGGATATGACGGCCTGATCTACGCTACACCTCCTACAAGAGATTTAACTGCCCTGTTATTGCATGACTACATTAATGTTGCGATGAGAAATGGCGTGATTCCATTCTTCAGCAAGGCTGATGTCACAAACTTCATCACTCAAGTATTTACGTTGGAGTATGGGGAAACAGTTGATATCTCACCTGACGTAAAGCTGACCTTGTACAACGCCGGCCACATCCTTGGATCTGCTATGGTTTATCTAAACATAGATGAAAACAAGCATACCATACTTTACACCGGGGACTTCAGGTACAGGGAAAGCAGGTTGCTAGATGCTGCAGAGGACTCGATTCCAAGGGTTGATACCATAATAATGGAGTCAACATACGGCGGGGAGCAGGACGTATTTCCTCCCCTAGAAGAGGCTGAGGAAAGGCTGATTTCGATAATCGCTAAGACTCTGAGGGAAGGAGGCAAGGTATTGATCCCAGCCCTCTCGGTTGGAAGATCTACTGAGGTAATGCTTGCTTTAATAGATGCATTAGAGAAGAAAAAGCTCCCAGACGTCCCAATTTTCATAGATGGGATGATATCTGACTCAAATGCAATACACACAGCTTATCCAGTTTACCTTTCGAAGGAAATTAGGGATAAGATATTTGAAGAAGACGTAAATCCGTTTCTGGAGCCTCACATAACCCCAGTCAAGGGGCCGTCTGACAGGGATGAGATAGTCTCAGGAGGACCCTCAATAATAATAGCTCCTTCAGGGATGCTAGTTGGTGGACCTAGCCTCGAATACTTCTCAGCACTTGCCCCAGATGAGAAGAACTCAATACTCCTGGTTAGTTATCAGGCTAGGGGGACGCTAGGCAGGAAGCTAATAGAGGGAGCCAAGGAAGTTCCGGTGCCCTCGTCCTCAGGTCAAAAGGTGGTGGAAGTTAGGGCATCTGTTCATCTGATAGAGGGATTTTCAGCCCATGCTGATAAGGTACAACTGCTTAGCTACTTAGCTAGGCTTGATCCTAAGCCAAAAAGGGTGATATTGGTTCACAGCGAAGAGAAGAAGTTGTATACCTTCTCATCCCTGGTTCGTAATACCTTAAGGTCTGCTCACACTCGAGTAATCGTCCCCGATATTTTGGAAAGGTTTAGACTGGCCTAATTGAGAGTTAGACTCCCCTCTTACTTCTCGGGGATCTCCAGACCTCAACAAATCTAGGCACAACTAGAAGAGGAGGATACTCGCTCGTCTCAATTAGGACAGTTTCTCCGCCCTCCTCCATCACGCTTTCCTTCAACCTTTGAATTATCTCCGTAAGCTTGTTCGCGTCCCTTGAAGCATAGTTGTTGTATCTAACGATCACAATGTTACCCTCTCTAACCTCCTTTAGTATTGTTTCCAGATCCCCCTCATCCGAAAGCATCATAGGCTTTATCGCGATTGGTTTCTCTGGCATCTCCTCTCCAATCTCAGATGGAGGGAGAAACTCCTCTTCCTGCTCTTTACGCTTTCTGAAAATGCCGCTTAGAAATCCCAACTGAGGTCCCTCCTAAAAACGTATCACATAACATGTCCTCAGCAAGATATTTAAAACATCGCTGTCAAAAGCTTAACCTTAAAAAACCTAATCTCTCTATGGTAATACATAAAGTGCGAGGCGGTGACCTTTGAGCAACGCAACACTTGAGTACTTGAGTAAAAGTATGAACAGCAATGTCCTGGTTTCTGTAAAAGCAAACTACTGGCTAAGGGGAATTTTGAGATCATTTGACCAACATCTTAACCTCATTATGGATAACGTCGAAGCAATATTCACTTCGGAGGAGGGATCGGAAAACCAGATATTAAAAATAGGCAAAAGGGTCCTGATAAGAGGGGACAACATAGTTGCAATATCCTCCCCAAGCTTGCTAAGGTGAAGTTAGATGACGAAAGGAACTCCATCGATGGGTAAGAGGAGCAGGGGCAAGACTCACATAAGGTGCAGGCGATGTGGGAGGCACTCGTATAACATTAAGAAGAAGTATTGTGCAGCGTGCGGTTTTGGCAGGAGCAAGAGGTTGAGAAAGTACGCTTGGGAGAAGAAGAGGGTTATAGCAGGCGTTAAAAGAGCGGTATAAGGAAGGTCATTTTTATAAGTTGCTTATGGTATAGTAGAAAACTGGGCCGGTGGCGAAGCCTGGTATCGCGCCCGCTTGGCACGGTTTCGGGCTCTCTCCATAGCCCGTTTTGCCCCAAACTGCGGGAGGTCGCGGGTTCGAATCCCGCCCGGTCCACTATTTATTTTCTAGCTAAAACAAGCCTTCTATCGGTTTTTCACTTATTCGTTTTCCTATTCTAATAACCATCTTCTTATCATAGTTCATTAGTTGCCCCTCGTAAGCGTATCTTGGAGATTTAATGCTCTTTTCACTCGTCTGAGCTGAAACTCTCTGGAGTGACCTGTATTCTATCGAAGGACATATCAAAATCATAAGAACTTGCTGTAGATTATTATGTCCATTCCATAGACGTGCTTTCTCAAGAAGCCCTCTGGCACAAATCCGACCTTTATGTAGAGTCTTATTGCAGGTTTTAGATCTTTTGGGTCCACAAATAGACTTTGTGAGCCCCTTTCTGCCTAGACCTCACGATATGCTCTTCAAGGAGGGCAGATCCAATCCCTCTCTTCCTATGCTCTTTTCTAACGCCAATTATTCCGAGATGGCTAACTCCTGCCCCGACATTTACCTCCGCAAAGCCTATCACTCGGCCCTTCTCCTCAGCAACTAACGCGATGCTGTCAGGGCTCTCCAAGTACCTTCTCTTCCTCTCCTTTACCTTAGCAGATTTATAGACCCTAAGCTCTTCCTCTAGGAAGTCATCCGGTAAAATCCCTCTTAAGCTCTCCCATACAGATCTCTCACAATCCAGCAACTGCTCTAAGTCATCTACGCTGGCGCTTCTTACTTTAACCACAATTTATTGTTCAATATGAACTTATTTGTCTTATGTTTTCCGGATAGAAAAGAAATTAGGCGTCCTAATTTTCAAAGAAATGCAGATTTTTATCATTTTAATTTTAGGTTTTTAACCCTAAAATATGCTTATGAAAGAGCAACTGAGAAAATGAAGGAGAAAGGAATGGTAGTTAGCGATGAGATATGGGGTTTCATTTTAACTTAAGGTGAATCTTTCTTCCAGTGCGCTATTAAGACTTAATCTGTTGTAGTCAACGGTTCGAAAGACGCTAGCTTTTCAATCGTTTATTCGTTCTTTCTGTTTTAATATCATTTTTCCTTCTGTACATCAACGTAAAGATTATATTTCTCTCTTCAGAAATTGTAGATGTGCCCGGGTAGCTCAGACCGGGAGAAAAATTCATGGAGAATGTTCCGTTTCCCGAAAGCGCTCGGCTGAAGAGTCCATACGAAGAAACCGAGCGGTCCCGGGTTCAAATCCCGGCCCGGGCATACTTTCTTCATTTTCTTGGGAAAAATCTCCTGTTTTATGAGAGATCGATTGTAGGACGAGCGTTGCCCCTTATCTTAGTTCATGACCTTTCTCCTGAGTCAGATATCCCTTTTAGTAAGAAGAAAATCCTCTGAATGGCTTAGGAGTCTCTAAAACACATAGTAACTTAAGGCGGGTCTCAGTTATCTGAGAATTCCTTGGGTGCTGCTATTGTAAGAACTCGTCACTTCTCTTCTAGCAAATCCATGTCTGAACCTAAACTTCTGAGACCTTACACGCCTCGGAATACTCGAACTCCATGGTCTAGACATTTCAACAACTTCTATTGAGCTTTTTCCGAATCAAGCTTTGACATGGGGCCTGAAAAAGTAGTACAAGAAAAGTGCTAAGATGAAGGCATTTATTACGTTGAACCACAATCCAATTGCTATCGAAATTATTGCAATTACAATTCCAATCAGGTAGACGGCAACTACAATGTTCCACGCCCACCCCTTTCCTTTCCAGAGACCCCAAGCGATCAGGATGCCAAATAACCTTGCTCCCAGGGAAATGATTCAAATTTCAGGGAATTCAAAGGATATGAAAGAGAACATAACATAATACATGATGCCTGCGACTACGTGCAGGGCACCACCTGAAGCTATTAAGAGCGCAAGTATAGCAATACCTAAGAGCATCTTTTTCCTTTTACTACACTTTTCCAAAAATCCTCATTTTAAATTGAGTTTAAACATTCATAAAATGAATGTCCGAAAACCCCATGCTCGGACTGTGCAACATAAAATCAGGAAGTTCTTAGGCCTAGGCAGATCGGATCAAGAAATTAAAGAATATTTAGCGAGCCCGCCAATTGTGATTAACATATTCGAGGTATGAGAAGTTTGTGCAAGCAATTTTGGGCGAGTAAAACAAACTGCATAACCCTTGTTATTTTTAGTGGTTTTAAGCTCTCTAAATGCTTGATAGTATTCACTCAATACTAACTCGGCAGGCTTTCCTCGGATGGTTTCGTCCTTGCTTTCGGGAAGAGTTATGTAAGAATAGCCAAAAGGCAGGAAGCCAACAATCCACTCCCTTTCGGCGATCGAGCGGAAAACGGCTTCATAAATTCTGGCCTGTTCTTCCAAATCCAGCACTACGCTTGCATCTTCCTCAAAGAAGGCTGAAATATAGGGGGTTGATTGGCACCATTATTGATGCTTGGATAGGCAAACTGGGTGATTACAATGGGCTTTTTGAATTCCTCATACATCCACTTTACCTCTTTGTCAAAGTAGGAATCGAAAGCCATTTTCAACTCTTCTACGCTTGCGTCCTCAGATACACCAAGATCCTTCCAGACAGAAACGCCTATGAAATCCACTAACTCATAGTGAGTGTAACCCGTGGTGGGGCCATCAACGATCAGGTACCCACTGAATAGATTACGCATCTCCTGAATGATGCTACGCATGTAATCATCGACTTTCTTCCTCAGATCCGGATCATCGTATTGAAAGAGCTGAACTCCGTGAAGTTGCAGCGCATCCACTCCTAAGTCCTCTGCAAGTTTAGCGTGGTAAAGATAAAACTTCTTGGCCTCTTGGTACCATTGGTCGTACCATTCCTCAGAATGAGGAGCCCAGAAAGACATGCCGGCGATTGGACTTTCATCCATGAGTAGGGATAAATATACCTTCTTTCCTTTAGATTGTAGTTCTTGAACCACCGCTTTCAATTCCTTTGCTGGCATGGAGCTGACAAAAACCCGGACACTTCGAGTGGAGAGTTTCGGTACAGGTTCTGCTTTTTCCCATCCCACCCGTGTGCCAATGCAACCCAGTCGGCATTGATATCATCGAGACGATCAAGACTAGCACTAATAAGCGGGGTAATACTTGGCCACCAGAAGTCGCTGAAGAAAATTCCGTTAATGAACAGATCTCTCGGTTTAATCTCAACGACTTGAAACTCATAAGGTGGTGGATAGTCCCCCTCTGGGTACCATCTCCATGCCTGAACTTCATCCTCGACGACTAGGTCGCTCTCAGAGATTACCACGGTTCTAAATTCTTGCAAATCATCTAGGTGCTCGTGTCCCATACCTCCTAATCCACGAACATACTTGTAGTTCCAGGTGCCAGGACCAGCGAAGTAGGTAAAGGTCCATCGATTATCAGATATTTTATCCATGGGCAAGATCGGCCCTCCAACATCGATGAAAATAGGTTCATTGGGTGGAGTATTAGCTGGAACCCTAACATTCAGAGTCAGCATTACCTCACAGCTAACGCTCCAAGTCTCAATCTTATCATCCCTTATTTCATCAGAACTCCCCACCACAAAACTTCTTATCACAGCCTCTCCAGTTAAAGAGCGTTCTTGGTTTAACCCGAGAGTGTAAATGTATTCTACATAGGTCCCTTCGTACAGCTCAACGGTGGCTGAAATTTGTTTTCAGAAATGCGCTCCATATTAACCCACCTGGCCGGATCTGGAGCAAGGTTATTCAACAACCAGCATATTGAACCTAGCTGATAGACATTTCCTGAAATCTTGACAATTGCGTTTTTTTGGCGTTCGTTTTGGAACAATAACGTTAAAGGTAACGTTCACCCGGCGCGCTGGCTCTAATCTAAAGTTGATGACTGCAGTCTCCCTAGGTTTTACTTCCACTACCTTTGAGAATGGCTTGTAATCGCCCAGCGTAGTGACTACCGTTACTCGTTGTTTTCCTACTGGAACTCCTTCAAAAACGAATTTTCCTTCATGATCGGTTCCCAAGTGTACTCCAGCTATTGAGACCGTGGCATCAATAAGAGGGGCTCCTGTCTTGTTATCTCGAACAGTTCCAATGACGGTTCCTTTTAAGGGTGAAGATGAAATACCTCCAACAGACCACCCAGTCCTCTACGAATCTAGTAGAAGGGGAAACTAATAGATATCTGAAATTGATTTCGGTATTTTCGTCAAAGCTTTCGCGGGAGACTTCCCATTCTTTCCGGCCCTTGCAACCTAGCTCATGAGTATATCTAAGCAGACTTCCCTCCAATAAATCATTGACCTGAGCTGACCAAGTATTATCATCTTTAGCTTTCATTGGAATCCGATGAATTTCAGATCCATCTACAAATGAAATGAAGACTAAATAGATGGTGGCGCTTGAAGAAGTATTAGCTGGAACATGAACAGTAAAATTCACTGACAACTTTGGTAGACCGGAAGTTTGATTTTCAGGTGAGATAATTTCTTCTGGTGGGGCGACCTCTTCTAGCGGGGTTGTCTCTTCCTTAAGTTCTTTTATATGCTGCTTAAACATCAAAGCATACTCGCCCAAAATATCTTCTGCTGGTTTGTCCCTAAAGCAGGGCCCTGGTTCTCCTGGTAACTCAAAGAAAGGGTAGTCCCTGCCTAAAATCCCTTGAATAAATTCATAAGGCGCAATAGCTTGAATAAAAGCGTTCAAAAGCCTTTCATGTTCTTCCATATCAACAGTATAGTTGGTTTTTACAATCAGGTAGGGTTCTGAGGCTTGTTTCCCGTTTATTGCGCCGTTAATGCTGTTGTAAGTGAACCATAATATTAACGGAACTTTGTACTTCTCATAAATAGGTTTTGCCTTTTGTTGGATCAATTCATCGAATTTCTCTTTTATCTCCTGGACACTTGCATCATCTTCCAAACCCAGGGCCTCGTCCGATATGCCTGGATCGAGAAAATCCAGTTTGCTAAAGTGAGTGATACATTCAGCAAACTGAACGGGTGCGTAGAGATAACCAGAATAAATTTTTCTAGTTTGATCGACAATTTCATTCAGTTTTTTATCTACAACATGACAATGCCTAGTCCACATATAATTGGAAACGGAGGGAACGTTGATCTTCTCTATTTTTTCTTCTTCTGCAACTTTTGCAAGAGCTTCATGGAGGAGCTTTAATTCTTCGTAATAAGCCTCCCACCATTCGTCAGTGAAGTTACCGGTCTCGAATTTTTCCTCCATGATATCGCTTATTTCTCCTGAAACACCAACTATGCTCAGAACAAATATTTTTAATCCCTTTTCATGAGCCATCCTTGCTGCCTGTCTTATATCCTCCCAAGGTGCGTGCCATCTTGCAAATTTTGGCTTAGGATCTATTTGAATCAGGTCTGTTATTTGGGTAATTCCAACCCATTCTTCATTATGGGCCTTTAAATCTTCCAATACCCCCTCAAAATTAGCCAAGAAATCTGGGCTCCATCTGTCAAAAGTAAATTGACCTATTATCATTTCTGGCCTTTGAGCGATTTCTAAATTCCTGTTGACCTCAGTTTTTGTCTCATATCTTTCCCAAAACATCCATTTTTCAATTTTATCTTCTACTATAATGTCTTGGCTAGGGACGATTAACTTTCTGTATTCATCAATTTGTGGATCAATTATTTCACCACCTTCTCCAGGAATTCCATGAGCATAAATGTACAAGTACTCCTTCCCTGGCTTTTCGTATCTGATGGTTCTGTAGGTTCCATCAGGCATTTTTATCATTGGTCCTATATCGCTTCCTGTGCTTGGAGAAGGTTGAAGGTAAACCACTTCCTTAAAATTGTGATCGGGAGGCGGAATAGCCTTAAATAAAATTTCGATCTGATCCGTCCTGAAGGAACTGATTTCGTCTTTGATCTTTAGGCCTTCTTTTACAATCACCTTTCTAACTTTTGCTTGCCCATTAACGTTTTCTATGCCATTTCCTATCGTTCCTACCGTATAAGCATACTCAAGATAGGTTCCTTCATAAAATTCTAATTTTTTGACTAATTTTCCGTCTTTCTCATCCAAAACAGGGGCTCTACTTAGATAAAAATCAAAAGAATAACCACCAAAAAACATACCTAACCTATAATGATTTCCCACAATTCTTACTCCAGAATCAGGCATGTCTTTTGGGGGCGTTACCTCAAACTCAACCAAAACCTTTTTCGCAGGTTTGAGAAAGATTTTAACCTCCTTTTCTTTGTTTGCTTCAATTAAAACCTCCCTTTGTTCGTACCTGTATTCTCCCAAGATTGTGTGAACGGTTATTCCATGATAGCCTACGGGGAGATCAAATATTGCTTCTCCTCTGGCGTTAGTTCCGACATGTAAACCAGCAACGGATACTGTAGCGTCAAAAATTGGTTCTTTCGTAGAAGAATCTAAGACAATAACCTTAAGAACCCCTTGTGGTGGTGAAAAAGGTTGTTTGCTCCAACCAATGATTGTTTCCTTTACTTCGCCTAAAGCAGGAGCGACAAAGACATATCTAATGTTGGGGTCTTCTGTATCTCGATACCATGGTCTTTCTTTTAATCTAGGCTCTATTTGGAAAACGTAAGAGAGTAGCGAGCCCTCAATTAAAGAGGCATTGCCAACATAATATCCATCAACCTTTATTAACTCAACAAACTGCTCATCATAGCCGAGAGCATTAAAAAATCTGATATAGATTTTTTCAGGGGTGTTAGGGGGCGCTTTTACCGTAAACTTCACATTTTGCATTTTAATTTTAAATTCTTGAACCTCTGGTTCTGGGGTTGGAGAGGGAGTAGGAGAAGGAGTTGGAGAAGAAGCAGGACCTCCTCTCATCACTCCTATGCCAGCAACTATGACCACACCGATTAGAATAACAACGAACGCTGCTTCTAGTCTAGTTAATTTAGAGACGGACTTCACGTTCCCACAACTTCCTCATCATTATTAACTTATTTTCATTCATAATTTAGTTGTACTTGGGTATTGAAAAGTTTACCCTGAAATTTAGTGAAATGTTCTGAAATCTAATAGAGCTTCGAGAGAATTTTTTTACTTTCCTGTCCTGATAAAAAACAAATCAACCATGAGAGCGCCTATCTTTAAGCAAGAAGTACGATCAGATCTGATTCAAGGTTCTTCTAAGAGAAGCGCATAAAGCGCCTCGTCATGAAGCTCTCGATCTCTTCTATACCGCTTAGCCCTGATCCCTTCCAGCCTAAACCCCACTTTCTCGAGTAAGCGTCTCATCGCAACGTTGCTTGCAAGAGTGTCCGCTTCCAACCTCAAAAATCCCTACTTTTTAGCAAGAGAAATGCAAGCTTTAAGCAGTTTTGTTCCAATACCCCTCCCCCAAAACTCAGGATGTACTGCTATCCCAACCTCTCCTACATGATGCAATTCTCCAGCTTCACCCTTTAGTCTACGAATTCCTACGAAACCAACGACTTTCCCCTGAACTTTTGCAACGAGAAGTTCATCCTCTGTCTGAGGTAGCCTCTCAATGGCCTCCTTGAAGGCCAGGTATGCTCTTTCAACATCTCCTTCAAAGACAGGAATGTCCCGTTTAGCAACCTCTAGATGACTTCTATCTCAGCGAGCATACGGATATCGTCGCTGGTTAAGTGTATTTCTTTCGCGTTGATTATCTCCAGCTTAAGAGGTCTTTCCCCTAACTCACTCATCTTCATTTTAAGTGATCCAGAACTCTTTAAATGATTGCAATTTAGCGGGGAAGCGGCGTTATAAAACTAAAGTTGAAGCCACGAGCTTAAGTTCATAATATGTTTAAATATATGTTTAAACATATCAGTCAAAATGCCTAAGACTATTACCATAAGGGATGAGGTATACGAAAAGTTGCTGAAGGTGAAAAGAGAAGGAGAAAGCTTTAGTGAGCTCTTTGAAAGGCTTATTGAGGGAATGGATCCTCTAGAAACCCTGAAAAAGCTCAGGGGCTGCGTCGAGTTTAGGGACAAGGGAAAGATGCTTTCTGAAATCTACGCCAGAAGAGAAGAGAGGAGAGGAGGCCATGATATTCCTCGATACTGACGTTCTAATCGAGATTTTTGACAAGAAGTCCGATAAAGGGGATGAAGCCCTCAATAAAATTGTTAACAGTGGTCAGGACATAGCTATAACCTCGTTAAACCTTCATGAGGTCCTTTATGGCCTTTATAAGTATGCGAAGCCCGTTAAAGATATTTTTCTTCTGCCAGTAATCGACTTCACGAAGAAAGATGCAAGTTTGTCTGCAGAAATAGAGGTGAAGGCTGAAAGAGCCGGGAAGCTTGTGCGTAGGATCGATGCGATGATAGCTGCCATAGTCATAAACAGGGGAGCATCCCTTTACACATTCGATTCAAGGCATTTTGCGCCCTTAAAACCCTTTGGTCTCAAACTCTTTTCTTAACAGGATTTCAGGGCAAACCCATGCTAATCTGGATGTGGTCTGGGGAGCCTACGGAGTCCTTGGATATGACGAGTTGAATGGAAAAAGAGCCCATGCGTTGAATTTGAGATCTAAGGTGTACGCTTAATAGTTAGGTTACGTGAAAATCGTAAAATTCTATGACAAAATCAGAAGTAGCCATGATACTGCTCCCCTTATAGCCAGAACAAAGCGAACGATCTACGTGGCAGGCTGGATGCAAGAAAAGAGGCTGGGTTAAAGCCTTGAGGAAAGCTTACCCAGCCATGAAGTTGATGCTGCCGCCCCCAAAGCCAAGGTAGACAGTTCAAGGACTGAGGTTGATGCCATAGCTAGCGCGCTACTTCCAAGCATGTAAGAAGCAAGCACTAACGCCAGGGATGAGGCAACACAAAGGAGAGCAATTCTAAGCGGCCTATGGCCCTTGAGCCTTTCGTCTATTCTTCCGAGCATGTACAGCACGGGTGACATGTATACGACTCCAAGCATCGCGCAGCTAACCACCTCCATCAACAAGAAACCGACTTCGATGTTAGCCCTGGCTAGAGGTTCAAACAGCTTTTGGCATATCCTTAGAGTGTAGATTATCGGATACAGGAATGCTCTCATAAACGCTCTTAGGCCCCTATTTCTCTCTATGGCTGATGCCACGGCGGGACTCCAAGAGTAGTAGAACTTGTTGAAGGCACGCATGAAGGACCTGCCGAGAAAGCTTCTCATGACGATGTTGTCTCTAAACCCTCTCAGGAGCTGAACCTCATCAGACAGCTCGCTACCGTAGGTTGCGGTCGCAACAACGCATTTACCATGTCCGCTAATTACTATCGTCGCTGTTGCTGAACTTGATGCTCCCCCACCTTCTCCTTTGATGATGAAGGTATAGGTTCCTGGTGTACTCCCAGCTTTCACGTTTAGAGTAGAGATTCCAGTTGGTAAGATGGATGACTGATCGAAGCTCCAAGCGAAATCAGATGGAAGCCCCTCGACACTTAGGTGCACAGTCTCAGCAGTTCCAGAGGTAAGCTCCACCTCCACCTTAAACGAGATGGTTCCTCCAGGTCCTACGTTTACCTTCGGGGGCTTGACGCTCAGCACGAAGTTAAAGGGGGAAGGGCTGGGAGAAGGAGTAGGAGAAGGTGTTGGCGATGGGGTAGGCGAAGGTGTAGGAGCAGGGGCAGGATTTATGATCAGAGTCGCGGTGTCGCTGTGAATCTTTCCTCCTCCACTGGCTGTGACCGTAAACACAAATGTTCCAGTCGTTTCCCCTGTACTGATCACGAGAGAGTAGGTGTAGGTACCAGCAGGGTTCAGCTGGTACGTTACATCCCCGGGCAGTCCTGAAACCGTTAGGCTAAGGGTTCCTGAGAAACCTCCTGTCGGGGTTATTGAAACTGTGTAGGATGCCTGTTTGCCTGCTTCCACACTATTTTCTTCAGGAGATATACCTATGAGGAAATCTGGCTCCTCTGGCATGGCTATTGTGAAGGGACCTGCTCTATCCGTGTCGTATATGTCTATTAACATGCCAATGCAATTGCTTATCACCTTAACCTCGATCAGACACTTGCTTGACTCTATCTCCGGAACCTCCCAGTCGTAACTCATCGTTCCGCCAGTGTTATCTATGCAGTCTATCTTCGTCCAGGAAAATCCACCATCGAAAGAGAATCTTATTTCAACCTTATTGCCCGGAGCCGAGGTCTCCCACATTATCCTGTAGGTTTCGCCAGCTGTTATGGTTTCTCCTGTTACTGGCGCTATAAGGTGTATCTCATACTCTGTGGTGATCTTGAAAGTTCCAACGCTCACATCCGTACAGTACTCTTCGGACGGAGTTCCGCAGCTTGACTTCCAAACAGCCTTTATCTTGCAATTGGAGGAGTCCTCAGTGGGAACCGTCCAATCGTATGAGCCGCTTGTAGATGGGTTTGGGACGCAATCTATGAGATTATAGCTAGCTCCCCCGTCAATCGAGTAATACAGCTCGACAAATCCTCCTGGTTCCGATGTCAACCACTTTATTGTGAAGGTTTCGCCAGCTTTTAGGTCCTCTCCCCCGCTTGGCTCCGTCAATGAGATCTTCATGTAATAAACCACAATCCGCGGTCGATCGTCACTTGAGCAAGTAGGAGGAACGCTTGCTCCTTCCCTAGAATAGAAGTTCGCTCTGAAGGGATCTTCGGAAAGGAGCATCAGACCGTAGTTCTCGTAATCGCCGTTTACAACTCCTTGCACAAAGTCAGTTATGTCCCAATTCACAAGCAAGCAGTCACTAAGACTTACTGTCGTGCTTGCCGTTGGGTTGACATGATCTCCTCCCTCATGCAGCCAATCCTGCGTACAGGTCCTTTTCCTCCAAGTTACGCAGTTCTCAGTGAAACCTCTGGGAAGCCTCTTTGCTCGTATACTCATTGTACCCGAAAGAGAGGTAAACGATTGTGCCCTTAGATATAGTGTTGCCTCTTTTATCTTTGCCCCCTCTGGAATGGAGTCTAAGGGAAAGTAGAGAACTGCTCTATATGTACCTCCATCGTATTTTCCAACGTGTAGATACCCATCAGATCCATAGTTTGTGTCCGGAGTTACGTCAGTAATAAAAGCGTCTTCCGTGGCGTATATCGTTTGCATCCCCATGTCCATCATAGTTTGTATCTCTGAGTTCCTCTTCAGATCCTTGAACAATGTTCCCAAGCTTGAGGTTGAACCTTTAGGGGATTTAGTGCTCGAGAAAGATTTGAGAACGTCATATGTTCCTTGCATGCTTCCGATTATGGTGGCGGTCAACAAAATTACTAGGAAGAAGGCTAGCCTACTAGACATTGAGAAAAGCCTCTTTACAAGACAATGCCGTTAAAACATATAAAAAATTCATTTGTTTCTTTGACATTGAAATTCTGTTCTCAATGTCCCTGCAAGTTCGTTTTGATGGCCTCTGCAATAAGGAGACTGACGGGTTTATGCCATCTTCGCCTTATGGTAAGGTCATGTATTCGCCTCTGTTTTTAGTTCTGCTACTCTTGAAAGATCAGGGTTTCTGCCCTTAAGATGGTACAGAAGTACTTTCCTCAATAAGAGACCTCTTTAACTAAAAATAAGAGGATAAGAGACCCTATCAATCTCTTATCCTTTCCAAAATGCCTACTGTTAGCAAAATCTGGCTTCTCGTTGGGAATGGCATGTTTATGTCGTTTATTATCTCATTAAGTATGGATATAGCTTTACTGGCTCTAACTCCATAGCTCTGACTTTCATCCCTTAGGGCATCTATAGCCTCTGTAGCAGCCCTTCTAATGTTTTTAGGAACACCTCTATCTTGGGAGATTCTATCTAAGATTTGGACAGCTCTCTCAATCTCTGAAATATATTCTTGCTTTCTCATGATATCACCTCCCCAATTAATGGGAATGTGCTAACAAGTCATCGTAGCACATCGACTTCTGCCTTTAAAATCTTATTTTGCCACTCAGCTCATAGGAGCAGAAAAACCTTTAGCAGTTATAAAGCTATTTTAACGCTATATTTTTAATGCTAGCAACTCTCCTCCATCTGATACTTAAGTTCATGAAGCAGTAATCTTCTCCTTTAAAGATAACAGGAATAATGAGCGAATGGCGATCATAAGCTCATTTTAAGCCTTAATTATAGTAGCGGTATCCTCTCCACCTCCTTGACCTCATCGAAGTCTTCGTCGTCGCTTATGAGCTTCTTTAGGTTCCTATTTATCGCTGAAGCAACGTGAATAGCGTCGCGCGGCTTGAGCTTGTATCTGTCTATTAGACTTTGGGCCGTACTCAACACTCTCTTATCCACATCTATGAACTGCAAATTTGGGAAAGCTAGCAATTTCCTACCTTGGTTTACCCCATCTTCTCTACCTAGCACTCTGCTTACAACCCACACCACTTCATCCCAAGTGAGTGTGGATGTGTATGCCAGCAATTCCCCTCTCTCTATTTTCATCAGGATATCTTTGGATTTCTTAGCTTTCTTCTGAGCTTCAGGGCTGTAAATTACAGGATATATGAAAACGTTCGAGTCAATGTAGGCCATAATCCTCGGAAGCCTCCTCCAAGATGATTTTCTTCACATCTACGGGTTTCTTCAACTTGGGTGAGCGGGTGGAGATGTAGTATTCGGTATAGCTCCCCTCTATCTTGGGTTTTGTTATGATCACTTCATCGCCCCTGACCTCTATAAGGACCTCGACTCCTGGATGCAAGCCTAAGGCATCCCTTATTGGTTTAGGTATCAGAATCTGCCCCTTTGGACCTATCTTCTTTCTTGGCAAGGATAACCCATAGGTTCTAATGTTTAACAATTATTTATACTTTCTTACCATATTGTATTACTTTTTCTCAGAAGGGAGGGACGCTAGACATAAGAGAAGCGATAGAAATTCTCAAATAGGAACATAGAGCTCATTCATTGCGGAGAGCGCTATAAAGAAAGGTTCAGCATGATGCATGTTCAAACGTATAGGGTCAGCTAGAATGTGCTAGAAAAAGAGAAGGCTCAAGTAGCAGTAGATTATAAAATCGCAAGGGGGTAATACATGGGATATCCTTTGGCAGATTTACCGCTAGAAGAAAAATCTAGGAGAATTTCAGAGGCCCTTAAAAGAGGATGGAAAATGCTTAGTGAAGTATGTCCCAACTGCGGGGCTCCTTTATTCCAAACTGATGGCGAAACAATATGTCCAGTCTGTAATGCTAGGTTCATCTTGGTTAAGTCGGATGAAGAGGCTGCTGAAGAGTTATTAAGGTTAAAACTGATTGAGCTGAAGGATGTCCTTTCTTCTAAAGTGGAGGAGATCACAAGGGAGATTTCTGAATCAGAAAACTATCAAGACCTTACAATTCTCGTAAACGTGCTAAATGGCCTCTTGGATGCAATTCATAAGATTAAGAGGATAACTGAGAAAGAGGGAAGTAGATAACCCCTCACTCAAGAAGGCCAGCTTCCCAAAGCAACATGCGTAAGACCGCTTTTGGAGATGTTCTAAATAGGCCATGCCATGGCTTTAGCTCAAGAACGATGAGTCCATCATTGTTCCTTAGAGAAAGGAGGTATTGATCGTCAGCTAACCTTATTCTCTTATTTCTTGGCCCGAGATAGTAGTAAGAGAATGTGAGCAGGAAATCAGCAGAAACTCTGTTCCCAAAGATGAATTCTACTGAAATTTTTGCAATCCTACTGCTATCGATTTTTGAATATCCGCAGCCATCGTTAACCCTTATAGAAATCTTTCTGTAGACGTACTTGTTTTCCCTCTTGGAGGAGATGCCCGTAAGCATGAGATCAACGCATCCATCTATTTGCAGTAAGCCGAAAAGAAACCTCACGAAACACTCCTCTTCTCTCCCCAGATTGAAACTGTGGACCTCTGTAGCCCTCACTTTTCCTCACCGTACTCCTTGTTTGCAAATTCAACTATTCTTTTGGCAATTAGAGGCCCAACTCCCTCAACTGATTGCAATTCCTCTTCTGAAGCGGAGAAAATTCTCTTCAACGTGCCAAATGAGCTTAACAAATTTCTAGCAATAACTATCCCAACTCCAGGAATTCCGGTAAGTATTCTTTCCAAAATAGCCTTTTCATCTACTGCCGGAGGATGTTTAACTTCAGGAATTACCCTTCTATCGCTTTGCTCCCTTATTGCCAATAATCTAATTAGCTCCGCGCTTTCTTCAGGGTTATTTGCCCAAAGGATTGGTAAACCGCTGGCTACCAGGCTTGATACCAATCCCATCAATGATCTAGGGTTAACACCTCTTTTCTTTGATCTATATGGCGTTTCGCCTTCGATAAGGAGGATTGGCTTCTTGTATGTTGCTCTTAGCCTTTTTATCTGATCAAATATCCTTCCATCGACCAAAGAAGATGCTAGATCGTCTACAGTCTTCCTTTCTATTGCAATCTCATCGCTAACTATGTAGTCACCAATCTCCAATCTAGAAACGCTTATTTTTACATCAGGATAGGATGCAAGCTTCCTGACCACTTCCCCACCTAGCTCCCTTACATCTACCCTTACAACCACCTCAAGCTTCCTTTCGCCTGGGGGCTCCTGCTTTTCCTCAGCGGAAAACTCTTCCAAAGTCGGGTGTCTTTCCCTCTCTTTTACTATATTACTCACTTCCTGGAGGGCTTTCATGATTTTCCTCTCTTTTACGACAGTTGACCAGTAAAAGGACTCCTCTCTCTTACCAGATATCAAAACAACGACTTTTCCCGGTCTTACTCTCCCAGTCCTTCCTCTCCTCTGAATGTGCCTTATTACGGAGGGTACTGCATCATAAAAAACTACTAGATCAACCTCTGGTATGTCAAGGCCTTCTTCTCCAACGCTTGTGGCGATTAACAGGTTGTACTTCCCTGAAGAAAAGTCCTGAAGTATTCTTCTCTGCTCCTCTTGACTCATCCCTTTTAATTCCTCTCTTCTAGCTTGACCAATGAACAGCGAGGCTTTAACCCCAGCTTCTTCAGCTAAATACTGTAACACCGTTTCAGCCGTTTTCCTGTAATTTACGAATATTATTCCCCTTTTCCCAAGCTTTATCCCTTCTTTATCGATTATAGAAACCAGTTCCTTTAATTTTGGATGAACACTCCCTTTTGGAAGGGAATTAAGCCACCTCCATGCTTTAATAACCCTCCAGTCTTCTAAGAGGAGCCTATCAGATGCCGTCCTCCTCCTTCTCCTGATGACCTTTTCTAGGTATCTTCTGGCAGGCTCTGGCCCCTGGGTTTCCAATAAGTCCATGAAGTAGTGGAGCTTTATCAGGGCAGCTACTAAAGCGGATGCAAACCTGTCCTCCATTCGTGTAACGGTCTCGATTCTCAGCCGAAGCAAGTCCTTTAGCCTGACGTAGTCCTTCTTTCCTAGCTCCATTATCCCTCTTTCTTCGAGCTTCCCAAGTAGATCTCTATAAAATGACCTTAGCTCATCCAAGATGGATCTATAATCTTCCGGAAGGGGAACCCTGATCCAATCTATCCTCAATTTTGCTACATATTTTCTCACATCAGGGCTCGTTCTGGATCTAACTTCTACGTGTTTTATTTTGAGGTTGTTGATTATCTCCAAAATCTTCTCCTTACTGCTTCCTGGAGAAGCGGTAAGTCCTAATATCCTTGGATTCTTTGCTCTATCCATGTAATGTTTTGCTATGAGCGTGTAAGGGTAGTCTCCAACAGCCCTGTGAGCTTCATCGAAGACTAATAAAACGAAGTCCGAAAGGTCCAGCCTCCCTGTAAGAATGTCGTTTTCAACCGTTTGTGGAGTAGCCGAAAAAACTCTTCCTGAAGCCCAAAGATCAACCCTCTTCTCTGGCGCAACAGCGCCAGTTATCAAAACAATGCGTTCTCCCTCAATATTCAGGACTTCAGAGAAAAAACGGTGGTGTTGCATTGCAAGAGGTCTGGTAGGGGCTAATATCATCGCTTTTCCATTAGGAAACTTCTGCAACCTATATGCCATTACCATCGCGGCTATCGAGGTTTTTCCTAACCCAGTAGGAAGTACGACTAGCGTGTTCTCCTCAATAGCTCTTGCTGAAATGAATTGCTGATATAACCTTGCTTCTAGCTTTCCTGGTTTAATGAGCGGATGCTGAACGAAGTTTTCATTTGATCTATCTTCCATATACAAGCTATTCTTTCTAGCCCTTTGCTCTTTTAAACTAAATCGGCAACATTGCATTTCTTTTAAACCACTTCATCGCAATGAGTGGGCATTAAATTCAAAATTTAGGACAAACCCTTCAAGTACTCTTCATACTCCTCTTGAGTTAACAAATCCTTTATCTCTGCATCTAGATTAGTGGCCTCCATTTCGATAAGCCAGCCTTCGCCGTAAGGGTCTTCTGTTATTCTCTCAAGTTCTCCTACGACAAAGGCCTCTTCCTTCTCTTCCGTAACACCTGCCTCCTTGTTAACTGCAGTTATCCTTCCGCTAACCGGAGAATAGAGGTACTCAGCTGCCTTTGCACTTTCTATGACGCCAAAAGGCTCACCCTTCTTAATTTCAGTTCCAACAGGTTTTACTTCAACGCTTGTGAGGTCTCCTAACTGATGAGCAGCGTAATGAGTTATTCCTACGCGAACTACATTTCCAGAAACTATAGATAACCACTCGTGTGTCTTTGTATAATATCTGTCCTTCGGAACTTCTCCCAAGTTACTCCCACCTCTTCCGTTTGATTTCATGAAACAAATAAAACTTACCGATCCTAACTAACAGGAACTATTCCTGCTTTTTCTATTGCAAATATGGCCTCTCCTTCCTCTAAATAGGAAGAATCAACTATTCTGATGAGCCTTCTGTTTCCCTTCAACCTCCTTATCAAGAGCACCAAATTAGGAAGGTGACCCAATACAAAGCCTCCTGCTGGCTTGTATTTCTCAATTTCAACTCCTCTATTAATCCTACCAACAACCTGGTTTGTCAGGAATACGATCGCTCCTCTATCACAGCCCTTCTTTAGGACCCTCATTAGCTCCTTAACAGCCTGTTGTCTGAGAGATAGCTCCTTTATTCCCTGAAATTCCAACCTGAATGGAGATAAAAGCGAATCTATTACTATTAGCCCGATGTTTTCCTTCTTAATCAAATCAACTGCCCTTTCTGCAGCTATAAATAGCTCATGTGTGCTCCCTACGCCAGCATAAAATATGCCATCCATTATCCTCTTAGGCTCCAATCCCCTAAGGCTACACATCTCACTTATCCTCTTAGGCGAAAAGCCCCTTTCGGTGTCTATGTAAAAGACCTTCGAGCCAAGGCCTCCCCTTTCCTCCTCAAGCCTTGCATTTATTGTGATGTGCATGGCCATCTGGGTTTTTCCGGATGCAGGCCTTCCATAAAGCTCAACCAATGTGCCTTGCTCCAATCCCCCACCTAAAAGCTCGTCAACCTCCCTAACTCCTATCTTCAACCGCTTTTTATGCGTTCTTACCTTCGAGGCAGGTTTTATTTCAACGTACATAGAGCCTATTACCCTCAAAATCTTTCTAGCAGTCCTGATATCAACTTTTAATCTCTCAACAAGCTCTGATCCAGTCATGTAGCGAACTTCATCTATTCCAATGCTAAACAAACGGTCTATCACCTTGGGAGATATGCCTGATTCTAGCAAAGCCTCTCTTATGTTTTCAACCCTAAGATCCACCCGAACTCCCCCCAAACAGAACGATATCTTTGATCCTATTCGTCCCATAGTGGATTATGGGTGTTATAACCAACAGGAGGAGGAAAGTTTTCAGGGTAAGAGGCTCGATTAGGTTCGATATAATAAGAGCGAAGACAAGAAAACCCTCCTCATCAAGTACGGGCGTCCATTGACCCGGTTTCCTCTTAAGACGTCTTTTCAAGAAGGAACTCATTAAATCACCTAACAAAGCACCTAAACTCTGGAAAAAGCCGATAAAGTCCCTTCCCTGCATGGCTCCTATGATAGTACCAACTAATAGACCAGCAAGTAGGCCTCTAAATGTTTTATGGTCTCCAAATATCCTCTCCCCATCCATCCATTTTAAGCCAAGATCTAAAGGCTTCCCCCCTCCTAATATGACAGGAGTGGCATTGGCGAAGTAAGCTGGCAGTATATACCATAACGCAAAAGCCAGGCTGTTTAGATCAGTCATCTTGACTTCGTTAATTTATGGATCAAGCCTGAAGATAATCTTACTGATCTCACCACCCTCACCTTCTACCTCAAATTCAAACAAGTTACCCTTAGTTTTACACAACCTGATGCTAGTCGATGCAATTTTTTTAAGAGGAGTTCCGCCTAATGGCTCTCCAGTTGACCTCTCCTTCGTAACTATGAAAACTGTTTGACTCGAATTTTGGGAGACGTACCTCAGATATGCCGCTTGAAAAATGAGTTCTCTATGAAGCTTCATGTAACGCTTGATATCGTCCCTAATTTTGAAAAGCTGAAGGAGATAGGGGAAAGTAAATTCGTCAAAAACGAATTTTTTGAACTCTTTTGGTATAAGACCAAACCTTAGGATCCACTTCTTCTGTTCCCTCCAATCCCTTATTGGCACCCTGAAAACCCTTTTAACGAACTTTTCCCCAACTTTTGGACCTAAACGCCTGAAAACTTCTATTGCGTTAGAAGAATCGTATAGTAGAACCTTATCATTGGATGAAACTGTCTTTGAGAGGAGATACATGACCAAAGTGCTTTTGCCGGATCCTTCTGGTCCGTAGACCAGCACTAATCCAGGAGTACTTAGCATCTTCATGAGTTCTTCTGGTAGATCTTCTTTTACCACTCGTTTCATGGCAAGGCCCCTTCTAAATGCTTAAGCCTAAGGCTTGAGGATAAGAGACTCACATGTCTCTATCAATTAACTCTCCTAATTTTAAAGGAGACTCATGAAAAATTATTCCCAGGGCAACGATATGGGAAAACCTGAGAAGGCACTAGGCTTCATAATCAATCCTATAGCTGGACTAGGGGGTCCTGCAGGATTTAAGGGGACAGATCGACCTGATATAGTTGAAAAAGCTTTAAGAATGGGCATTAAGCCAAGAGCTCCTTCAAGAGGGTTCATTGCCCTTTCAAAGCTTTCCAAGCTAAACATAAAGGTCCTAGTACCTCCAAAGGAAATGGGATATGTTGTTGCTAAAAGGATATTCCCTCCAGAATGCATAGAAACGATAAATTTGGAGCTTCCAAGTAGAACCTCTGCTATACACACTAAAATTGCTGCTAAAGAGATACTGAGGAGAAAGGTGGATTTGCTCATGTTTGTAGGAGGGGATGGAACAGCTAAAGATGTATTAGATGTTGTTGGGACGAAAATTCCAACGATAGGAGTTCCAGCCGGAGTTAAAATATTCTCAGCAGTTTTCGGCGTTACCCCATCTCGCTCTGGTGAAGTTGCAAGGAAGTTCCTATCCGAAGGTCTACCTCTAAAGCTTGCTGAGGTCGTTGACATCGATGAAGAAGCGTACAGGTCGGATAAGCTTGTGATTAAGTTGTACGGTTACTTAAGGGTGCCCTATGAACCCTCTCTTGTACAATCCTCAAAGCATCCATCTCCAACGACTGAGGAGGAAGAGCTCGCAAGGCAAGCCATCGCCAAGTACGTCATCGAGGAGATGAAACCGGGAACGATATACATACTAGGCCCAGGACTTACCGTTTCTGAGATCGCTAAACAGCTTGGCTTCGAAAAGACCCTCCTAGGGGTGGATGTGATCCTTAACTTCAAATTGATAGCAAGAGACGTCAATGAGATCCAGCTAAATCACCTTGTTTCAAAGCATAAGGGTCCCGTCAAAATCATTCTATCTCCTTTAGGGGGATCAGGCATGTTGCTTGGTAGAGGAAACCAACAAATTGGGGATGCCGTTCTATCTAGGATAAACAAGCAAGATCTAATTGTTGTAGCAACTAGATCAAAGCTTCATGGCCTAAGATCTATAAAGCTTGATTTAGAAGGAGAGTTAGCGCGTAAGTTCTCTGGATACCACCGAGTGATAACTGGTTATAGGGAAGAGGAGTTAGTAGTTATAGAGTGATCTAGACTAGAAGTGCATTATGTTTTCCTTACCGATTGCGGCCTTCACAATTGCAATTATCTTTTCTTCAGGATTCTCTCCCGTTATTTCTGATTCAATTACCAACGGACCTCTGGTAGGAATGGGCGGTTTAGTCCCTGGAATGAAGTAAGGCGAAGTGACTCCGGCTACGAAGAGAATAACTCTTACCTTATCGCCAAACCTCTCATCCGTATCGACGCCTATCTTAACGTTTGCTTTAGAATTGCCCATCTTAGCCTTCACTATGTCTGCGGCCCTCATTGCCTCGTTCATTGTAAGGGTTGGGCCTCCAGTAACGACCAATAAGGCTCCCTTAGCTCCTTCGAGGGAGTACTCTAAAAGCTTGTTCTCTATCGCCATGTTCACGGCTTCTTCAACCCTTTTCTTGGGATCATCTGACTCTCCTATTCCAACTGCAGCAACGCCTCCCGCAGACAGGAACAGGCTTCTTATGTCAGCAAAGTCGATGTTCATGTGGGTCCTCTTGTTTATGATTTCGGTGATCCCCTTCACCATTATTGCTAAGGTGTAATCAGCAACCGCTAAGGCATCCTGAAGGGGCAGATCTCCAGTTAGTTGTCTTAATTTTTCATTTGAAATCAATATCACGGCATTTGCATGTTTTCTAAGCTCAGCTATGCCCTTAAGAGCGATTTCCTTCTTGTCCTCGCCCTCAACTTCAAAGGGCAGCGTGACTACAGCGATAACAATAGCTCTCTTCTCCCTGGCAATCCTAGCTACTACTGGAGCAGCTCCGGTGCCAGTACCTCCTCCCATTCCTGCAGTAATGAAAACTAAATCAGGTCTGCTCCCCAGAACCTTGAATATTTTATCCCTGTCCCGTTCGGCCGCAACCCTTCCTATGAGTGGATCTCCTCCAGCCCCAAGGCCATTTGTTAACTCCTCTCCAATTAACAACTTTCCATCTGCAATAGCTCCTTCGAGATGTCTCATATCCGTGTTTATAGCCACACATCTAGCTCCTTCTATGCCTAACCTCATGAGGGTATTTACGGTATTAGTTCCGGCTCCTCCGACTCCAACTACAATTATGTTGGCTTGTCTTTTCTTTTCTAGCATCTCTTTCCTCCAAAGAACCCTTTCCTCTGGAAGGACTTCTGATATTAACTCTGATTTACCTCTATCAGATGGAGGCTTTGAGGTCTTCAAAGCCAATGCTTCCTTTCTTATCTCCTCCACTTCATCACCTCCTACTCGAAATATCCGATGATGAGCAAACGGATTGCATCTCTGATTGCCTCGCTCTTACTACAGTACCCATAGAGCCTTACAACCTCCTCTAACCTCCTCTCTAAAGCCTCTGGAAGGTAGAAAGAGACTACTCCCACGCAAATCACCGAATCCATTCCTAATTCGAAATGAGTATATTTAAGGCGATCGTCCAGAGGGTCCTTAATAAATGAAGGATAAGCGGGGAGTAATTCATTCAGAGGATATATTTAAGGATAACTAAAGAAAGGAAGACAAATAACGTTGATTAATTGGAATAGAGGAAAGAACGATGTAAAAAATAGATTATTGCAATTCTAATCTTGTATTACTCTAGAAGGATTGTTAGGGACGAAAAATAGGATAACCTATAACCTATTTTTCCACTCCGTCAAACTCAAATTTCTTAGTTGAATTCGTACAAGAGATGTTCTCTTTCATATGTCAGGGACCTGAAATTTTATTCAAGATGCTGTTCCAATTGAACCGGGGTTGAAATGCGCTATATCCCTAACACAGATAAGGAACTCATTTGCACGATGTTGAAGGAAATAGGCGTCAAAAGCATAGATGACCTTTTCTCAGATATACCAGAGAAACTTAGGCTAAAGGAACCTCCGGATATAGGGATTCCGCTGGATGAGGCTGAGCTATACCGGATAGCTAAAGAGGTTCTCTCAAAAAACGTAACTACAGAGGAATTCCTTTCATTCTTAGGGGGAGGAATATGGGATCATTACGTTCCTGCTGCTGTAGATGAAATAGCAGCTAAGCAGGAATTCTATACCGCATACACACCATATCAGCCTGAGATCTCACAAGGAGCCCTTCAAGCAATATTTGAGTACCAATCCCTTATAGCAGAACTTACAGGAATGGAAGTAGTCAGCGCTTCCCACTATGATTGGTCCACTGCCTTGGCAGAAGCTGCGCTTATGAGCATGAGGATAAATAGAAGGAGCAAACACCTCATTTCTGCTGCCATAAGTCCTGAGCGCTTTGAAGTCCTTAAGACGTACTTAAGCCCGCTTGGCGTCACAATAGTTCCCCTTAATTATGAGAGGGAAACGGGCTTTTTGGACCTAGATGACCTTGAGAAGAAAATAGATGATGAAACGTGCATGGTTTACGTCGAAAACCCGAACTTCTTCGGAGTAATAGATGAAAACGTGGTTAAGCTGGCCGATGTAGTCCATAAAAAGGGTGCTATATTTGTTATTGGAGTTAATACAATATCTCTTGGTGCTCTAAAGCCTCCTGGAGAATATGGAGCTGACATAGTCGTTGGAGATGGTCAGCAGCTTGGAATATATCCAAGCTTTGGAGGGCCCTTGTTAGGAATAATTGCAACTAGGTTCGACAGAAGATTCGTAAGACAGATGCCTGGCAGGCTAGTAGGGATGACTTGGAGCAAAAGGGGGGTTAGGGGATACGTAATAACCCTTCAAACTAGGGAACAGCACATCAGGAGAGAGAGGGCTACATCCAACATAACAACTAACGAGTCTCTTATGGCGATAAGAGCGGCTGTTTACTTGTCTTTGCTCGGAAAAGATGGAATTAAGAGTCTCTGCGAGAAAATGCTTGTTAACACGGCTTACCTCATGTCAAGGCTTGGTTCAATTGAAGGACTAGAGGTCCCCATTTTCAACTCAAAACACTTTCAGGAATTTCTAGTTAAGAGTCGGGCGAAAAAATGGTCAGAAATCCAGCAATCTTTGTTAAGAAAGGGAATTTTTGCAGGGATAGATCTAAACAAAAGATTTCCAGGATTCTTTAGCGAGCTAGGTGAGGTAGCTCTTCTAGCTACTACCGAAATTCACACAAAGGCGGATCTAGATAGGCTTGTAAGGGAGATTGAGGAGGTGATGAGATGACAAGCTACTTTAGACAGTCCAGATGGCAGAGGAAAAAGGAGCTAATTGAACCGACGATTTTCGAGCTTTCAAAGGGAAGAAAGAGGGGCTATTATAGGTTTTCGATAGAAGAGGAGATGTTGAAGGCGGTGGGAGGAGTTCAAAAGCTTATCCCTGAGGAATTAAGGAGGGATGAGCTTAACCTTCCAAACCTTTCCGAGCCTGAAGTTGTTAGACACTTTTCCAGGCTTGCAGAGATGAATTATGGCATTGACAGCGGTCCCTACTGGCTGGGCTCATGTACTATGAAGTATAACCCAAAGATCAATGAGAAAATTGCAGGAAGCTCGAAGGTAAGAAGGTTGCACCCATATCAACCTGAAGAAACTGTTCAAGGCGCCTTAAAGATAATGTATGAGTTAGGGGAGATGCTTGGAAAGATCACTGGCCTTAGGCATTGGACATTTCAAACATCCGCAGGGGCCCACGGGGAGTACCTTGGGTGTTCTATCATAAGGGCCTATCATCTTGATAGGGGAGAAAAGCAAAGGGATGAGATGCTTATCCCTCTCTCTGCGCATGGATCCAACTTTGCTAGTGCGGCCATGGCTGGTTTCAAGGTTGTCAGGATACCAATAAATGAAAATGGGTGCACGGATCTGGCCGCTCTTAGGGCAGCAATAGGGGATAGAACTGCTGGAATGATGATAACAAATCCAAATACTCTTGGAATCTTTGAGGAGGAAGTACAAGAGATAGCTGAGCTCATACATGGTGCTGGAGGACTGTTGTATTACGATGGGGCCAATCTGAACGCTCTTCTGGGGAAGGTCCTCCTGTCAGCGATGGGGGTGGACTTGGCTCATCTCAACCTTCATAAGACATTTTCAACGCCTCATGGGACAGGAGGACCTGGGGCTGGGGCAGTTTTAGTTAGGGACGGCCTTGAAGATTTTCTGCCAATCCCAGTCCTAAGAGAGAGGGATGGGCGCTATTACTTCGATTACAAAGTGCCTAAGACCGTTGGAAGGGTAAAGGCTTTTTATGGAAATTTCGAGGTTCTAGTGAAGGCATGGGCCTATCTGAAGACCTTAGGGACTGATGGTTTGAGGGAAGTTTCTGAGATAGCTGTGCTCAACGCAAACTATGCGCTTGCAAAATTAAGAGGTCTTAAGTGGGTCTCTGTAGAGTATGGAGGGGATAGGCCAAGGAAACACGAGTTCGTAATAAGCTTAAAGGACGCAAGGTCCAAGATCGATGCACCCGCTCTTCACATTGCAAAGAGACTCCTAGATTATGGGCTTCATCCCCCAACCATCTACTTCCCTCCGGTCGTTGAAGAGGCATTCATGATGGAACCAACAGAAACTGATAGCAAGGAGGACATAGATCGCTATGTTGAAGTAATGCGCAGGATTTTGGAGGAGGAACTCGAGGAGAACCCTGAGCTGATATTGAATGCGCCTCATAACTCTTCAATAGACCGCTTGGATGAGGTTAGAGCAGCCAGAGAGCCGATATTATCATGGAAAATATATGAACGTTATTATAAGAGAGAAAAGGCCTAAGATGGCTTCAATAAGGTAGATGTATAGGACTAGCTCAGGCTCTTTCATCCTCTTAAGCCTTAGAAGGAATTCTATCAGTGAAAGATGTGGCGGAGGAACTAAGAAGCCATTTTCATCTATTGTGGTCGGCCTCTTTTCCTTCATTCTCCTCCAAGATAGAAGTTTGAGAAGAAAATCAAGAGCATGAGGCAGCATCAATATCAAAAAAGGGGTAATTAGTCCCCCAACTATGGAAACGGAAGCCAAGAATGATCCCATTTGAAAGGTAGAACAGTTACCTGGGAAGGCCCTTGCTGGGTAAAAGTTAAAGATTAGGAAAGCGAGGTAGCAGGCTGAAAAGGTAGCTAGCAGAAGCATCTCCGCCCTATTACCCTTTAAATAGGCAAATAGGGAGAGAACTGAGCTTATTATAACCGAGAGGCCTGCTTCTAGGCCATTGAAACCTGCCAAAGTATTTGTAGCGTTGGATGAAAAAGTTCCTAGCAAAATGACGAGTGCTGGCACCAAATATCCCCTGAAGGAAAGTCCAAAAACTTCAATGCTATCCAAATAGAAGCCCAAGGGGATGAAGGAAGCGGCTGGTAGGAGGACTTTCTCTAAATCACTGAGAGATATTGAATCATCTAATAGGCCAATGAGAATCGCGGTTAACGAGGTTAAAAGGATTAATTCCCCATATATGCTCCCAAATTCTAAGAAAAAGACAGCGAAGGTAGAAATGAGGGCAGGAGGAAGGCCACCTATTCTAGGAACAACCCTTCTGACCTTCTTATGAATGTCCCTAGAAACAAGCTTTCGTTCTTCGCACATGTTTAGCCACTTCTTGGTTGCGATGTAGCTGAGGATAAAGCAAAGCAAAGGAAGGCTTTCAGATAAGGACAACTTCCAACCCTTATGCCCTTTCAATAACCGTTATTGCTTGAGTGGGACAAGATACCTCGCAGGCCCTACAAACAAAGCAGTAAGGGAGCCTCTCTTCTTTTACCTTGGCCTTTCCTGACTCCACCCTATATATGTTGGCTGGACACAGTTCCTCACACAAACCGCAGCCAACGCACTTTTCTTCATCTAGAACGATTGATACACCATGCTCCTCTTGAATGCTCATAGGTCGATCACTTAGCCCTCAATCATCGAATTTTATTAATTCATCCCTGGTGGCAAGATTGGTCAGATGAATCTAATTATCGTTTTAGGGGCCGTCTTCATAATAGGCTATGTCTTCACAGACCTCTTACTTCGTTCGCTGATACCCAGGCTGAAATCGGCTGGGATATTGGGAGTAGACGTTCACAAGCCGAATAGACCGAAGATAGCTGAGAGAGGCGGTTATGCATTAGTTCTAGGCATAATGATATCTCAAATTGCTGTTTCAATAGCTATAAGGAAAGTTCACGGTTATTCGCTTACTCTTCTCTGCTCAACCCTTATTGCAGCCGTAATAGGATCCCTGGACGATATGATAGACCTTGGAGGAAAGTTGAAGCCCGCCTTATCTCTCCTCTCAGGATTTCCTCTCATCACCTCAGGTTTGCTATATCCTAGGCCCATCTTACCCCTTATAGGAAGGGCAAGGCTACATTATGTCTACCCTATAGCTGCCTTTCTCCTTCCAGGAGTATTTTCAAATGCTATAAACATGATAGATGTCCTAAACGGCATGATGGCCTCAAATAGCATAATTATCTTGCTCTTCCTATCGATCATCTCAATTATTTCAGGCAACTACGTGGGAATCATTTTGACAGCCTCGTTATTGGGTCCATTGATGGCCTTTTACAGGTATAACAAGTATCCAGCTAAAGTATTTGCAGGAAACGTTGGATCCCTCTCCTTAGGCTCATGTTTAGCTTCTACAGCTATCCTAGCTAGGTTAGAGGCATCCTTTGCCATTACAAGTATTCCCCTCCTCATAACTGGATTCATGATAATAGCAAGCGTTGGAGGGTTTAAGGAAAAAAAGGAAATGGTGCTAAGGCCAGTAGAAGTTGATGGTAGCATTATAAAGGCCAATCCCGATCCAAGAGCCCCGATAACCCTTGTTTCCATCCTAACCCTCGATGTAGGGAAAGAGGAACCGAGGATAGTCCTAGAATCGAACCTGCTTTTCATAATCTCAGGCTTTCTGGCAGTTATTACCTATCTACTACTAACTTAGGGGGATCTTATGGATAGAGGCCTTGCACTTTCCCTCTTGCTGATCTTAACCGCATGGTCCCTCGTCATCTTAGGCTTATACCTAATTGCTGAAGCCTTAATTCCTTTAGGGGCTCAGGGCGGATTATCAGCAAAAATAGCTGGCATATTAAAGGTGGTAGGAGCATTCATACTCCTTGGAGCCCTGCTTTACGCTTGGTTCCTCCTGACCAAATACCTTGTCGTTAAGCTAAAGGCTAAGAGCTAAGTTTCCTTATTTCTTCCCATAAAACCTCTGCAGGATCTTCGCAGGAATATAGGAAGGACCTAGCCCTCTTTCTAAGGTCTTTCCTGGCTGATTCATCCTCCATATAATTGATTATCAAATTAGCTACGTCTTCAGGATCAGTAAGCCTTCTTACAAGGCCTTTTTCTACGAGAAGTTGGGTAACGCAAGGTTCTCTTGTGCCTGGAAACATAGAAATTGAGGGAACTCCAAGAAGGGCGGCCTCCCTCGTCATAGTACCGCTCGCTCCTATGAAAGCCGTTGCTCCATCCATGAGCGCCAAAGAGTCCTTCGGATCCCTAACCAATATAACATGCTTCCCTAATCTCCCATTTGAGAGGAGTTCTCTTCCCCTGGGGAAGAGATATATCTTTAGATTTGGCACTTTTCGCGCCAAGATCAGGAGGGTTTCCTCAAACAAAGGTGGTCCAGTCTCTTTATAGAGGTAGGATGCTCCGAAAGGCGCTGACCTTGCAACAACGTAAGGCTTCCCTTGCCCTTCGATTTCAGCTGAACGTTGTCCCTCCAAGTAATCTAGAACGTGAGCAACTTCTGTTACCCCTTTAAATCTTCTTACTCTCCCAAGTGCTCCACTGCTTGTAAGCACTTCCTCTGGAAAGACTTCTGGAACCACTATTGTCTGACTTAAGGGAAAAACCAGCTTATTCACATGAAAGCTCAGGTCGTTGTCGTTTAAGTTGATAGAAGGAATTCCAAGACCAAACGCAACTCTTGCAAGCTCTGGAGAAGCTTTTGATGAGGCAACATTTGGAGAGAATTCAGCAACAATATTTGCAAGAGAAGAAACCCTCTCCAGGTGTTTTGAAAGTTTTTCAACTAGGGAGGTGCCATGAGATCCTATTACCCTTATTTTTTCCGAATATTTAGCTAGAAAAAAACCAACGAGTTCAGGAAGGTTATCTAAACGTCTACAACTTATTAAAAGGTCATCTATCTCTTTTGAATGCTTTTTCAGTAGTCTCAAAAAGAGTCTCACGTGTGGTAGATTAACTAAATCAATCCAAAGCCTCATTCCTGGCCACCAAATGAATATATGGGCCCGGCGGGACTTGAACCCGCGACCTCCGGCTTTCTTAGGCTTCTTGGCTTCCCTAGATTGTCCGGAGCGCAGCCATATAAGGCTTACGCGTTGGCTCATAGGAGCCGAACTCGGCGCTCCATCCAGGCTGAGCTACGGGCCCACCCTCTTGTGATGTCGGGTGCTATATTAAAAGTTTCCATACTAATGATCTCTTAACAACAATGTCTCGTTCTTACGGACCCGCGGTGAGAGTTAGAATAGAAGATATACTCAAAGGAGAGTTTGAAGAGACTACTTTAGATGCAGCCAGGTTCCTAAGATTGCCGTCCATTCTCGGTGTTTCAAGTCTGGTCAGTCGAGTGAGGGTTCTGGGGATAGTCACCTACTCCACAGTAAGCGAGGATCGTAGGTATGGTAAAATAATCTTAGAGGATGGTACGGGAAGAATATCGCTCAGAGTATGGGAAGAGGACGTTGATCTAATATTAGATCCTGATACAGGTGATCCATATGGTGTAGGTACGATTCTTGATGTAATAGCGAAGATAAGAGCGTATAAGGGGGAGAAATATCTTTACCCAACCTTAATCGTCAAACTTGAGGACCCCAATTGGCTCATAGTTAGCAACCTAGAATTGATGAGACGCCGTCTAAAGTTTATAATAACGTTTTTGAGATCTTCTTCTGAAAAATTCAAGGCTACAGGGCTTGAAGAGGGCCAGAAACCCTGAATTAGGCGTTAAAATTCTGGAGGTATTTCGGAACCTTTTTAGACCTCCTTCGTTAGATGCAAAGGGATAGTCCGAATGTCTTCGAGGGAAGAATATCTCAAAATGCTGGCTCATGCTAGGAAGAAGTTGCCTAAGATACTAATAACAGGGGAGAGATTCCACCCTCCCGATCCAGAGGTCATAATTGAAGGAGGTCAGACCCACATAGTCAACTTCAGGGAGATCGGTGAAACTCTTAGAAGGGACCTAAAGCTCATAGCTACCTTCTTATCCAAAAAACTGGGAACTCCTTACATGATAACTGAAAAGGAAAAGAAACTCGTTCTGACAGGAAGGGTAAGGCCTGAGCTGATAAAATCTAGGCTAGAAAGCTTCGTAAACACTTATGTCATATGTCCGGTCTGTCATAGACCAGACACGACACTAATAAAGTACAAGAGGAGCCTAATTCTAAAGTGTAATGCATGTGGTGCGGAGACTCCTGTTCCAAAGATCTGAAGGGAGGATAGTAGATGAACTCGGAGGAAGAGGACTTTGAGGCAGAGATGGAGCAGCTACTTCCTGCTGATGAGGAGCTTGAGGTCTTTGCAAGGGTTATTGAGCCGCTAGGAAAAAGATGGTTCAGAGTGGAGTGCTCGGACGGAGTTGTCAGGATGGCCAGGGTTCGTGGGAAGCTGAGATCTAGAAGGCATTGGATAAAGAGGGGAGACATAGTGCTAATTAGCATCTGGCCATTTAAGAGAGACAGAGGAGACATAGCTGTTAGGTACAACCACCAACAGATAGCCTGGCTCATAAAGAAGGGCTTCATAGACAAGGATTGGGTGGCGGGAGAAGAGATGGCCTGATGAACAGAGAGCTAGACATAGATGAACTTGAGGAAAAAATGCACGAGCTTCTAGAAGAGCCTGAAAAAAAGAAAAGGGTAAAGGATTCTGAATATAGAAAAGTTAGACAACTAGTATTCGATGAAATGACTGTTAGAATTCTTGTTAAGCTATTTAACAAGGGAGTTATAGAGGATTTCACTTGGATAGTTAGTACTGGAAAGGAGGCAGTCGTTTTGGCAGGAAAGGGTCCTGAAGGAGAGATTGCCCTAAAGATATACAAGATAGCGACGGCTAATTTCAAGAAATACCTCGAGTATATATCTTTTGATCATAGGTTCGTTCCAACAGGGGATAAGGCTAGGATAGTGCGAATATGGGCACAAAGGGAGTTTAGAAACCTAGCAAGAATGCACCAAGCTGGTGTTAGAGTTCCAAAACCAATAGAGGTTCAAGGAAACATTCTTGTAATGGAGTTTATAGGAGAGGGAGGGGAGCCCGCCCCTCTCCTAAGGGATGTCTATGATATGGATGATCCTGAGCTCTTCCTCTCTGAGATCTTGTCGGATGTTAGGAAGATATATTTGGAAGCAGAACTAGTTCACGGGGACCTTAGCGAGTATAACGTGATGTACTGGAAGTCAAAGCCTTGGATAATAGATGTTTCTCAAGCAGTTCCCTTAAATCATCCCCTTGCCCTAAGCATGCTGCGAAGGGATGTTGAAAACGTGACGTCCTTCTTTAAAAAAAGATTTGGTGTAAAGGTTCCTGATCCATATGAGTTTGTAGATGAACTTGTTTACGCTTCTCAAACTTGAAAGGAGGTCTTATCATGATAAGGATCCGCATCCCCAAAGAGAGGGTTGGAGCGCTCATTGGAAAGGAGGGATCGATAAAGAGCAGGATAGAAAGGCTGACAGGAGCTTCTCTAAAGATCGATAGCAAGACAGGAGAGATTGAAGTCTCATTTCCGAAGGGGGCTGAGGATCCATTAATCCCGATGAAGGTTGAAAGAGTGATTAGAGCTATAGGAAGGGGATTTAGCCCTGAGAAAGCCCTAGACTTGTTGTCTGATGATTACGTTCTTGAAATAATAGATTTAAGGGCTATATTTGGGGATAACAAGAACGCCATAAGGAGAATAAAGGGAAGGATCATAGGTGGGAGTGGAAAGGCGAGGCTTTACATAGAGAGAAGAACCGGGGCAAAGATATCTGTCTATGGCCACACCGTTGCAATAATAGGGAGGTATTACAATGTGATCCCTGCAAAGGAGGCAATTATGGCTCTTATAGAAGGGAAGAGCCATGCTGCTGCCTATAGAAGGATGGAAAAGGAGATTTCACAGCTGAAGGAGGCTCAGTTTGCCGAAAAGAGGTTGTTAGGTGAGTAATGAGGTGAAGGGAAAAATAACATCTGTTGATAGGGAGGAGCTAGAGGAGATAAGTCCAGCTGATTTCTTTTATAGGAACAAAGCTCTCGCAGGGTTCGATAATCCGGTTAAGGCAACTTACACGATAATTAGAGAGCTAGTTGAAAACGCTTTAGATGCTTGTGAGGAGGCAAGAAGATTACCAGAGGTATTGATAGTGCTGGAGAGGATCCAAGAGAAGGATTCATCCTCAAACGTCGAATCAGAAGTTCCAACAGAGCTCTATTCGCTTTCAGTGAGGGATAATGGAACAGGTTTATCCCCTGAGGAGATACCAAGGGCATTTGGCCAAGTTTTGGTGAGTTCTAAATACAAGCTGATACAGAGCAGAGGGACATTCGGGCTTGGAGGAACAATGGCCCTCCTCTATGGCCAGATCACTACTAATATGCCCTTTGAGATCACATCATCGACTGGCGGAAGGATCCACAAGATCACAATGAAAATAGACATACAAGCTAACAGACCAATAGTCCTAGGTGAACAGATCTTAGGAGCAAGTATTGAGCCATTTACAGAGGTAAAATTGCACTTCAGAGGGAGCTACTCGAGGGCAAAGCCGAAGATAATGGATTACCTGAAGCAAACCGCGATGATAACCCCATATGCCAACATAGAATTCAGGGATCCAGACGGGTCCTTCTACTTATTTGAAAGAAATGCCAGAGAACTCCCCTCATTACCAAAGGAATCCCTTCCACACCCAAAGGGAATAGATTTGGAGCTTCTACAGAGGATACTCAAGGGGACGAAGGCAAGAAGGCTTGCATCATTCCTTCAAACCGAGTTTCAGAAGGTTGGAAGGAAGACCGCCCTTGAGATACTGCAAAGGGCAAACCTTGATCCAACCTTAAAACCAAAGAAGCTAACTCAAGAACAGATTTCAGCTCTGTTTAGGGCCATGACAAGCTATGAGAGGTTCCTTCCTCCAGATCCAAGCATACTTTCCCCTTTGGGCGAGAAGCTTCTCATGGCTGGTATAAAGAAGGAACTAAACCCAGAATTTGTCTGGGCAGTTAAAAGGCCTCCTTCTTCTGTTTGGGGTCATCCATTCCTTGTAGAAACAGCTATAGCCTATGGAGGGGACATAACGCCTACCGGAAAGGTCCAACTTTACAGGTTTGCCAACAGGATCCCCCTACTTTACGATGCATCCAGCGACGTCTCATATCTCGTTGCGAAAAGAATTAGCTGGGACGTATATGGCATTAAGTCCCTTGAGGAGGAGCCAATTGCCTTGTTCGTCCACGTAGTCTCAACCAAGATCCCATTCAAGACGGTTGGTAAGGAGTTTATAGCAAACGAACCTGTTCTGGCAAAAGAAATTGAATTGGGCTGGAGGGAGTGCGGAAGAAGGCTTAAGGCTTATCTTTCCGGGAAAAACAGGGTTAAGAGGGCAATTAGCAGATATATCGCGTTTAAGAGGTACTATGATGTCATAGCCTCTTCTATCGAAGAGCTAACCGGAAAGAGGCCAGCTGTTGAGGAGCTGCTTCGGAAATTAACTCCTGCAACTGTAGAGGAGGGGAGGTGTTGAGAGTTGACGTATAAGAGACTTGAAGTTGAGAAGAAGATTCTAAAGATAGCTTCCAAGATAAACCAAGATGTAGAACTCGGTAAGTTTCCCAAGCTGGAGTTTCCACCAAACTCAGCTTCAAACATAGCCTTTGAGGAAGACGTAGGGTATCTGTTCAAGCCAACATACTACACAAGGGTTGACGGCAGCCACATAAAGAGCGTAAAGACGCTTGCAGGGTTGCTATATGGAATGAGTAGGGTCGTTGACCACCTGAAAAGCGGCCTCACAATGACAAAGAGGGATTTCTATTACATGCATAAGGTTGAGAAGCTAAAGAACACCTTGTTCCCGAAGGATCAAGCTGAAACTGACTCTAGAATAGTTCAAATGGAGCTTCTCCTTGGAATGCCCAGAGAAGCCTTCTCCATAATAAGCGATCCAAGAGGGTGGATTTACGGAGACATTGAGCTTGTTGATGCGTCAGGCTACACTATAAGAGCCAATAGAATAGGAGAAATGGGATATTCCATTCCTCCAGACCCTGAGAACATAGAATTCAAGAGAATAGGCATTAAGGCAGTAGTAGCCATAGAGAAAGTTGGTCCTGCCAAAAACATGATTGAATTGAAGATTCCTGAGGAATACGGCTTAGGGATTGCAATTCTAAAGGGACAACCCTCAAGGAGCATGAGGAGGTTTCTTAGGATGCTATCTGAGCAGGGAGTGCCCATCGGAATACTAACGGACCTCTCACCTTGGTCAATAAGGATAGCAGCTACAGTCATATATAACAGCATTAGTTCAGCTCACATTCCAGGGCTCGCAGTGCCAAACGCAGCGTTCCTCGGAATTGAGACTAGGGACATAGAGGAGGGGTTCTTCAAAGATTACCAGCTTGCTCTTGAGGATCTTACCCCTCTCGACATAAAGGCAGCAAAGGACAACCTGAAACTCCCCAGTTTGCAGGGAGAATTCTGGCAAAGGGAGAACGAATGGTTCCTTAAGAGGAAGAAGAAGGCTGAATTGGAGATATTTAAGGCAATGTCTCCATCGGCCAAGCAGCTTAAGGAGCTTTTCGTCAAGTACCTTAGGGAGAAGATAGAGGAGAAGCTAAAGGTAACGATATGAAATCCCTCTTTTCATAGGCTTCCTTCTCTCATTCCTACTGCACTCCTTCCATATGAAGGAACAAGCGCTGTTTTACGTAAAGGGACCACAAATGCTAGATTTGTGCGAAACACACCCCTTTGAAAATGCTTATATACTGCCTAAATCAAGCTAATGTTGCTCCGGTGGTGTAGTCCGGTCAAGCATAGGGGCCTTTCGAGCCCCAGACCCGGGTTCAAATCCCGGCCGGAGCACCAATTTTAATTAGGGTAAGAGGGTCTAAAGTTGTGCGGGGGTAGCCAAGCTAGGTCCAAATCTTTGGGATTCCCCTCAAAGATGACCAAAGGCGCTCGGTTCAGGGCCGAGTGGGCGTAGGCCCGCGCGGGTTCAAATCCCGCCCCCCGCACCATAACCTTCATAAATTAGATCTAACAAAAGGGTTATGAAGCCGCATAGGTTATTTCTAGTAGCCCCGTGGTGTAGCGGCCAAGCACGCCGGGCTTTGGACCCGGCGACCCCGGTTCGAATCCGGGCGGGGCTATATCCTCTCTTTAATCGATCAAATTAATTTCCTAGAAAAGGGGACGAAAACGGGCCCGGCGGGACTTGAACCCGCGACCCCCGGCTCCGCAGGCCGGTGCTCTAATCCTCCTGAGCTACGGGCCCAAAACATAGGGAAATTGCTAAATTTAACCCTTCTCTTAGGCTCTCTTAGCAGGCTTTCTTCTCTTCAACCTTAGATTATCGCTTCTGCATCTCCTGCATCTGGTCGCAGATAGTGGATTTCTAGCACCACACTCCCTGCAGATCTTATAGAACAGCAATGCCTCTACGGCAATTCTTCTCTTTAGAGGATCTTCTATTGGCATTTTGGCCGACCCGTGGATACCATCAAAAGGGTTTCATAAACTTGACGCTTCTATACCCCCACCACCCCGCATAATGAACTGAGCTCTATGGGTCATTCATATTTTTATTGACTTCATGGACAGTTATGTTGAGAGAATATGGAAAGACTACAACGAAGAGTGCTGAAAGTCATAGACAAGGCTGGAACAATCCATTTAAGGAAGCTTTTCAAGGTTATTGGGATAAAATTTGATGAGATAATCGAGATCACGAAGGACCTAGAGGACAAGGGATATATCAAATCCTTCACACATGGCGGTTACAAGTTCTTTTCCATAACAGAAGATGGCAAAAAAGCTCTCGAAGAACTTCAAGCGGCCAAATCAACTCAGGAGGTCATCGGCGGAGAAAGTTCTTGATTAACGATGGGACCTCCCACGGAAGCCTTGCAACTGGAACCCCTGATTCCTTGAAAGCTCTCTCCTTGGTCTCTATCCTTCCAACATTTCCCGAAATTATCGCTCCTGCATGCCCCATTCTTTTCCCCGGAGGAGCTGTCCTGCCTGCTACGAAGGCGACAACTGGTTTAGGATAGCTTGTTTCGCTTATGTATCTTGCCGCCCTTTCCTCAGCATCTCCTCCAATCTCCCCCACTAATACCACGCCTTCAGTGTCCTTATCTTCCCTCAACATCTTAAGGACGTCAACGAAATCAAGCCCAGTGATGGGATCTCCTCCAACTCCTATTGTGATGGAGGTTCCTAAACCTTCTTTCTTCAAGGCTATGGATATCTCATAAGTGAGAGTGCCGCTCCTCGAAATCAGAGCTATTTTTCCTTCTGAAAAGGCGTCTGCTGGCATTATGCCTAGCTTAACCCTTTCTCTTGGGGAGATGATTCCAGGGGTGTTCGGTCCAACGATAACGCATCCCCTAGCCCTTGCATATGATACCGCCTTCATAGAGTCGTGGACAGGTATTCCTTCGGTGATTACAACCAGCAGACGAATGCCGTAGTTAATAGCTTCTATTATCGCGTCAAAAGCGAAAGGAGCAGGAACAAATAGGACTGATGCATCAATTTCTCCAAACTCGTTAACTACATTCATAACGCTGTCGAAGACGGGAACCCCATGTACTTCCTGCCCCTCCTTCCCTGGAGTTACACCAGCTACTATGTTTGTTCCATAATCAAGCATTAATCTGCTATGCTCCCTTCCCTGGTTACCCGTAATTCCCTGAACGATTACCCTCATACCCTCCTTGATCAATATCGTCATTCTTACCACCCAGACCTACCATCTCAAAATTAAAATCTTTGAACATTTCTTGCTAGCTCCAGATTCAAGTGCTCATGTCAAAAGACGTTTATTAAGTAGGGCGCGCAAATTAAACCCCTTAACTTTATAGCTGAACCTTCCAAGAAGGAGTTGATGGACTTATGCGTTTGTTGGAGGCAGAGTGCAAGGAGCTCCTATCTAGGTACGGAATAGCCGTGCCTAAAGGGGTGATCGTTCGAGAACCAAGGGAAGCATATGAGGCCCTTTCTAAGGTTGGGGGAAAAGCTGTTCTAAAGATACAGATTCCAAGAGGACAGAGAGGGAAGGCAGGGGGCATAAGACCAGTTTATTCACCGGAGGAAGCTAGAGATCAAGCTAAAGAACTCTTAAACTCCACTTTTTACGGCTATAAACCAGAATATCTCCTTGCAGAGGAATTTATCGATACAGAGAGCGAACTATATGTTGGAGCAATCGTTAACCGGTCGAATCGCTCGGTAACCTTCCTTTCTTCAAGGTATGGTGGGATGGAAGTCGAAGAAATGGCAGCTAGACACCCGGAATCCATCCTTAAGGTATCAATAGATCCTATCCTAGGTCTTATGCCCTATCAAGCAAGGATATTGGCAAAAAACGCTCTTCCAGATAGATCCAATTTACACAAGGAATTAATGAGGGCCATATTCGGCCTCTGGAAACTTTTCCAAGAAATGGATGCTATGATGCTTGAGGTCAACCCCTTTGCGGTAACAAAGGGTGGACGGCTCCTTGCCCTTGATGTAAGGATGGAAATAGATGATAACTCATTATATAGGCATCCTGATCTCTCTAAGAGAGTTTATGCACTGAAAGAGTCGGAGAGAAAGGCAAGGGAGTATGGAATAGCGTACGTGGAGTTGGACGGTAACATAGGAACCATGGCCAATGGGGCTGGTTTAGCCATGGCAACCATGGATTTGGTGCATATTATGGGAGGAAGACCAGCAAACTTCTGTGATGTGGGGGGAGGAGCTTCAGCTGAAAGAATTAGAAGAGCACTTGAGATCATAATGTCTAACCCTAGGGTTAAGGTCATCTTGGTAAACGCGCTTTGTGGCATAACAAGCGGTGTAGAGGTTGCAAAAGGCATAGTTGAAGCAATTAAAGGGATGGAAAAGAGACCAACCCTTGTAATAAGGCTATCTGGGAACCGTGCTAAGGAAGGAAGGCAGATATTAAAACAAGCAGGAATAAAGGCTTTAGAAGACGCCAGAGAAGCAGTAAGCAAGGCTATAGAGCTAGCAAGCAGATAGATCGCAAGTCATGCTTAGGAGGTCGCGGCTTGGTTCTTAGATCATTTGTAAGGCATGCAATGGTTAGTCCCCTAGAGTGAGGGTAGAATTTATTAATCGACCTAACGAATGACCTCTTGGGCCCGTAGCTCAGCATGGTAGAGCGGCCGGCTCTTATCCCAATCTTGGAGGAGATACCGGCAGGTCAGGGGTTCGAAGCCCCTCGGGCCCGCTAATCAATTTTTGGCTAATTTTTATTAGTATCAATCGATACTAAACATTGCGCGGCCGTAGTCCAGCCTGGATAGGATGGGGGCCTCCCGAGCCCCAGACCCGGGTTCAAATCCCGGCGGCCGCATCCATATTTCACGCTCTTTGAAGCAACAACTCCTATGAGGGTTCCATCCTAAGTTCTTCTTGTGCTAAAGAGAACATTCACGCCTAAGCAAGTCATTTTATTCGCTATAGACATGATCCTTGAACGCCGCTTGAAGACTAAGAAAGCAAGCATCAAGATTAGAGAAAGGAAGATGAATGTGAATATAATCGTGAAGGGGAATCTTCTAGATCTAGTGTTCATCTCAACGGTTTTAAAACCAATCCAACCCCGATCTCTCCCAGGGATTAAGTCATCTGGATCGACAATTAATTGTACAGGCTTACATGGGAGCTGAAACTCGAAAGCTGATGTAGTATCGTTCACCCACTTACAAAAAGAGAAGTTTGAGCCGTCCTCACAGACGAACTTGAGGGATACTGGGAGAGAGAAAGCGGGTCCTTTAGATACTTCTTGCCTAAGGAAGATCCTTACATCATACTTTCCATCCAAGCTGCTCAGTGTTGCATTTATTACCTCATAAGAAGGTATTCCACTTCCGAAAACCCACCTTTCGAAGAACCAATCTAGTTGCTGCCCGCTGCTTTTCTCAAAGGCTTCTATTAGGTCCTCTGGCTTAGCTATTCCGAACTTCCTTTCCTCATAGTACGTTCTAAGTCCCTCGAAGAAAGCCTCATCTCCTATCAGATAATTGAGGAGGCGAAGGACCATGGCCCCTTTGGAGTAGACTATAGCATTGTAAGCCTCTACCGATGGAAAATCGTCGATAGGAGCTGCGATGGGGAAGTCCTCGGCTTTCATTATGTAAGCATAATAGCTATTTGACACATACTTGCGGAAAGCATCGGAGAACTCCTTTTCATTGTAGACGAACTTGTAGTACAGCATTCCTGAGTACTCTGCAAGGGCTTCATCAAGCCATGGGTTCTCGTACTGATCATTTCCTATGACCCCATACCACCACTGATGGGCCACCTCATGCGCTATGACCCTTTGAAGGAGGTCCCACATGATGGAGTCCGCCTTTTCTCTTGAGTACAACTTAGATGAGATGAACACGATCGTGGGGTACTCCATCCCCCCAAACCAGCTGTTAATCTCTGCAACCCTGAATTCTAGGTACGGATATCTCCCGTAAATCCTGCTAAATACCTCTAATGCCCTTAATGCAATCTCTCCTGCAAGAATCCCTGATTCTTTGTGCTCTGGAAGATAATAGGAGTATATTGTGATGTTTTCCCATGTAGTTTTATAAATCTCGTAGTTAGGGCTTAGAGCTATGGCAAAATCCCTTACCTTTCCAGCCTTCCATGTCTGGACTGTCATATTATCCTTTTTGTACTGTTCTACCAGGCTTCCTGTAGCTGCTATGACCAAATTCCCCTCAGCCTTTATTGTGACGACGAAGTCAGCGCACTCGCTGTAAAAAGACTCTCCCATCTTAACGTATGGATGAGAGATCCAATTCCCATCTTCAGGAACGGCAAGTATGGGAAACCAGTTTCCCAAAGCCATTATGCTCTCATAATATCCGAACCTGTCCTCAGCTTTTGGAACCTTAACTACGTAGCTTAAATTCACTCTGACCCATTTCCCATAAGAGATGCCTTGAGGAAGAGGTATGGACAAAGTCGTGTTGTCCTCCTCTAAGAACCTGAAGTTTTCGATGGGAATCCCATCAACGCTGATGTTTTTAATCTCTATCCATCCATCAGGCCTAAATGCATTTGGAAAAACCTTAAAACGGACGTCTTTCATCTTATTTGGAAGAATAAGGAGAACAGATTGGTTTGCTTTAAGCGTTCCTGATTCTTGATCTATAAAGAGGTCGATCCAGTACTTAGGACTTTTTTCTATGCCCCCTTCTTCCCTAAATTCAAGTATCGAGGCTTGCATTAACAGCACTAAAAGGATGCATGTGAGTTGAACGTAACAGTGCCTAGCTTTCTGAACCCTCAAATGCCTCAGAACTTAATCTTTCCCGATATTAAAAACAAGTTGCTGATCTTCTAGCAACTTTTTCCTCCATCTCCTCAATTGCTTCTGATTTTATGGGGGCTTTAGATCCAGACTCGCTTTATTTCCCTGATAATATCAAAATGAGGATCGTCGGAAAGTGCTCTAGCTCCATCCTTCGTGGCTGTAGTTGCAATTATGCAATCTCCCATAGGCACGTACTATACTTAAGGAGGCTGGTCTTCTTTAGAACAGTGCGGGGGGCGGGATTTGAACCCGCGCGGGCCTACGCCCACCGCCTCCTAAGGGCGGCGCCTTGGACCTAGCTTGGCTACCCCCGCCAATTCTCTTATGAGGCACTTCTATTTTTATTCCTTTACCTAACTTGAAGAAGGTCTGGAACGACGTATGGGATCTCGGAATAGCTTCCAATCTGGACAAATCTTCCATTCCCCAGTCTAGCAAGATCTTCACAAACTTTCCGTCCTCTTGTACTCCCTATTGGTCCGGGAGCAAATATCACATTCAATCTTCTCATATCAGCGGCTATTTCTCTCGGATCTCCCCCAACATTGTAATTTCCATCTGTTATGAGCAGATAAACGTATTCTCCTTTAATCTTCTCTCCTTCTCTCTTTGCTATTTCCAAAGCTCGTTTTATGTTCGTGTAGCCTATCGGGACGACATCTAAGATTTCTTCTATTAGCTTAGTAGCTTCAGCTGGGCTAGAGGCTTTACGAACATCTGCATCGCTGTTAAAAGTGATAAGACAAAGCTCTCCTCCTCTTAGGAGATGTGCTGCAACAGATGCGGAGATCGCAGCATGAGCTATTTTTTCACCGCTCATTGATCCACTGGTATCAAGAATTATTATCGCTTTAGCTTTCCTCTCCATCCTTCCTATTCCCACGATGTGATCGTATGTTATCATTTTTGGAGAACATGCGCTCTCGAGGAGAAGTTCAATAGTCTCTTCGACGTCAAAATCATCTCCTGGCTCATAACACTTCCTAACCCTAATCGATTTCCCACGAACGCGGGAAACTATTCTTTTACCACCTCTCATTATTGCTTTTGCCACGAGCCTCCTGAAGGCCTTCCTCATGGACTCGTTTATTCCCCATCTAGTGGAGCGGTACAACACCACGGCTTTTATAGGATCTAACTCAAGCTGAGGAGCTATTTCATCTAAGGAAATCTGTGAAAGCGCCCTTGATACGACGATCCAATTAAATCTAGCAATCAACATGAGTAAATCTATATCCCCTTTCAAAATCGCGTTCAGGGATAATCGAAAGATATCTTCGTACTCCAATGCATTTAGTTCGTTTAAGAACTCGAATTCTTCTTTTGGAATGTTTTCTTCTATCTCAAGCGTCATCGGGGCTCTTGGCCCCTCAGAAAGAGAAAATTTTCCTCTACAACTTCCTCTCCTAAAACCTTTTCAACAATCCTTCTGATTATTTCCTCTCTCCTAGGCTTCAAGTCTTCTCTTACATCTATTCTCTCTGGAAGAATCATTAGAGCTATCTCCAGCCAGTCTTCAGGGGACAGGTCTCTATTGTAGGTCTTTGCTAATAAGGCCATATCTATTGCAGCCCTTACGGAAGCTCCTCTCCTAATGTTTGGGTCCTCTCTAGTCTTTCTAACTATCTTAACGCTGTAGGAGATTATATCTTCTTTTTCCACGCCAGCTCTTTGCCTAACGATTTCCTTTTCCTCCTCTTCTGACTGATAATCCAACCTTACTAAAACGAATCTATCCTTAAGGGCTTCTGAAAGTCTCGTAACACCAATGCTTTCCTCAGGATTTTGAGTAGCTATTATGATGAACTCTTTCTTTGCCTTAAGCGTGCCAAAATGGGGTATCGAGATAATCCCTTCATCCATGACCGGAAGTAGAGCGTTTTGAGCTGATTCAGAGAGCCTATTCAGCTCGTTAATGAACAGTACACTTCCAGATAATGCAGCTCTTGTCAGGGGACCTTCAATAAACGCTTCCTTTACGTATCCCTTGTTTATGACCATAGGCGGATCCCAGTATCCAATGAGCTTCCCCTCAGTAAGTCTCTCGTCTCCATCTACCCTAATGAAACCTCGCTTCAGGTACTCTGCAATCGATCTTGCCAGCAATGTCTTGCCTATTCCCACAGATCCTTCAAGTAGGACGTGTTTACCAGCTTTAATAGCCATGAGTACCTTTCTTATTTCAGAATCTCTTCCCACTATCCCATATCTTTGCTTAATTTCTTGTACTTCATCGTCTATAGCCATGATACCTACCCTTCCAAGTGCGATTCCTCAATCTTACTTCCATGTGGGAGGTAATAAAGATGGCTCAAGTTGCTATTCCGACCTTCATCCTTCAGGAGCTTCTAACACTATATTTACGCTGGAACTAGTTCCAATACGCGTTGCTCCTGCCTCAATCATCGCAATAGCCTGCTCATAAGTTCTTATTCCTCCAGCTGCCTTCACTCCAAGCCTGTCACCAACAGCTTCCTTCATGATCTTTACATCTTCTACGGTTGCTCCTCTCGGACCAAAGCCAGTGCAAGTTTTAACAAAATTCGCGCCAGCCTCCTCTGCCAGCTTGCATCCCATCACGATTTCCTCTTTCGTGAGAAGGCCCGTTTCTAAAATCACCTTGATCACTCCATCCGGTTTAACGGATCTAAATGCATCCACTACTGCCCTTATATCGTCTCTAACAGTGTCTTGGTCGCCTGCCTTAATGGCTCCGATATTTATTACCATGTCCACTTCATCAGCCCCTTCTGTTCCCGCTATTTCGGCTTCAAATGCCTTAACTTCCCTAAAAGTAGAGCCTAATGGAAAGCCTATCGTCGTACAGACTTTTATCTGGGAGCCCTCAACCAACTGCTTCACCAGAGGTACATAAAAGGGATTTACACAAACTGAATAGAAATTATACTTCTTCGCCTCTTCTACTAGCTTTCTGATATCATCTGGCGTTGTTTGTGGGCTTAACTTCGTGTGATCTATAAGTCTTGCAATCTGACTGCGAGTCAGTCTCACTATCATCACCATGCAAGCGAGGAACTGGATTACCTTAAACTCTAACTTCCTTATTTACGAACCCTCTTCTCAAACCATGCCTCAATAAAGGAGAGAACTATCTCAAACGTCTGTTTAGCTTCAAGCCTGGTGTTGTCCAACACCAGGTGAAAAGGAGATAGATCTTCACCAAGCTTGAATCCATATATGGATTCATAAATCTCTATCGACTCATCGTCCTTTAACTTTATCCTTCTAACAGCTTCCTCATATGGAATTCCATCTCTCCTCATGACTCTCCGAGCTCTCTCCTTAACATCAGCCTTTAGAAAGATTGCCACTTTATCCTCCGCCCTCAGCAAGTAAGGCATCGTCCATGAGTCAAGAACAACATCTCCTTCTTCTTTAGCTATTCTTATAAGTTCTTCATCGACCTTTCTATCAAAAGAAGGGTCTTTCTTCCTCATTTTCATTGCTATGGCTCCAACATCCCTTTCCCACCAACCAACATCCTTTGCTCTCTCATTACCGGCGATTATTCTCTTCAGGGCGTCTCCTCCTGAATAATAAGGAATTTTGTAATATTTAGCAAGTTTTCTGCCTAAAGTGCTTTTACCACTGCCAGTGAAGCCAGAAATACATATCTTCAACTATGTTCCCTCCGTCTCATTGTCTTCAGGTTTTCAGTTCACTTTTGTTAGGTACATAACAATCTTTTAAGCATCATCTAGTTGTGGAAGTGGCAAAAGAGGCCAATCGACATCATCCACTCTCCACCTTGGTTTTATAGCGCTTTCTTCCAGCTTAAGCGGACCATGAATCTTATAACAAAGGATTGAAGTGTATGCGATCATAGCACCATTATCCCTCGAGTACTCTGGTGGGGTTACCCTCAATCTTACACCCCTGTCCTCACACATCAATTGCATCTTCTCTCTAAGCCTAGGAGAAGCAGCAACTCCTCCTACAAGGAGAAGTTCGTCTTTCTTAGTGTAAGCCAGGGCCCTTTCACTTGCTTCTACGAGCATGGAGAAAGTAACTTCCATAAAACTCCAGACAACATCCTCAGCACTTGTGCCTCCTTTATATCTCCTTAATGCCTCAGTTACGATCCCGCTAAAAGCAAGATCCATGCCTTTCACAGTATAGGGTAAAGAGATCCATTTACCCTCTATGCTATCCATAATCTGACCGGCTGGAAAGGGCAAGCCTACCCCTCTTCCTACTTTATCAAGGGCATTTCCTAGGCCTATGTCCAAGGTCTCCCCAATTATTCTAAATGCTCTGCCAGAGTTGACCATGATCTGGGTATTTCCTCCAGATACAAATACGATAAGAGGATCTTGAGCTCTAGCTACAAGTCTTCCTATCTCAATATGGGCTATCGCATGATTTACTCCTACCAAAGGCACTCTAAGCCTCTCAGCCAAAGTTCTAGCTACAATGGCTCCCACAAGGAGCGTTGAACCTAATCCAGGACCTCTTGAAAAACCTATTAGCTCGATATTTTCATAATCAATGCCGCTTTCTTCGATGGCGCGCGACACGACATCCTTTGCATCTCGGTAATGGTGTTCTGTTACCTCGATCGGCTTCATACCACCCCTTTCTGTCCGAAAAACTTCGTTGACATTAGCTAGGATCCTTCCTCTATCGTCTGCTATGCCAACTCCAAAGGTATGGGCGGTGCTTTCTATGCCTAAAGCGATCATAGACCTATCAAGCTTCTATAAACTTTGACTATCTCTTTAAAACTCACCGGACCCTCACGAACAAGCCTAGGTTTACCCTTCGTCAGATCCACGATTGTTGATGGTTTCCTAAAGAGCAATGTTCCACAATCAAGAGCGAGATCTGCTTCGGGGATTTCTCTGATTGCATGGAGGCAAGAATGTGGTGGAGGATTGGATGTCTTGTTGGCACTCGTAGACGTGATTGCCCTCCCAAACCTTCTGATAATCTCCCTTGCTATGAAGGATTCTGGAATCCTGATGCCAATTGCGTGAGGATTTACCTCTGGAATCACCCTTTCTGTCTTAGGTAGGATGAATGTGACTGCTCCTGGCAAAAATTTCCTTAGCAATCGCTCTAGCCCTTCAGTTATGGCATACTTATTGGCCATCTCTATGTCGCACACAGCTATTGTGAGAAATCTGTTAGTGGGCCTATTCTTAAGCCTGTAAATTCTTAAGACTGCTTCAGGGTTTTCTGCATCAGCCCCTAGTCCGTAAACAGTATCTGTTGGATAGATTATAACTCCTCCCAATCTAAGGGCTAGAACAGCCTCTTTAACCGAATAAGCGACTCCAACCTTCAAAATTTCAAGTACTCTCAAGTCCCCTCAACCATGACAAGATTAAATTTGGAAGCCTAGGCTCAAAGAATGTTATGCCACATAAAAGGGATAACGATTATGAACCATATTTTAAGATAGGTAAAACGCTCGGATATTTGTTGTTAGAAGAATCCAAAAGAATTCGCCCGGGAGATAGGCTGATAGAGATTTGTGAGAGGATAGAAAATGAGATAATCGAACAAGGCTTTTTCCCCGCGTTTCCAGTTAACATATCTATCAATGAAATTGCAGCCCATTACACATCTCCTCCAGAAGATGTCAGAGAAATACCTGAAAATTCTCTGGTTAAACTAGATGTTGGAATAAGGATCGAGGGCTACATAGTTGATGCAGCCAGAACCTTAGTATTTAATGACGAACTTCAAAGGCTTGCGGATGCTGCTCGATCCTGCTTAGAGGCTGCAAGACGAGCTATGACGCCAGGAACCGATCTTCAACAAGTTGGACAAAAGATATACGATGAGGCAAAGAAATTAGGTTTTAAAACAATAGCTAATCTATCAGGCCATAAAATAGGTCGTTATAAGCTGCATGCTGGCGTTGGAGTCCCTAACGTCCCTGTTCCAGTTGATTACAAACTTAAGGTTGGAGACATATTTGCGGTAGAACCTTTTTTGACATTCCCTGATTTTCCTGGCCTAGCTAAGCCATCAAAAGAGGCATATATCTTCTCTTTAAGGAAGAAAATTCGTTCTGTAAATAAAATTCAAGAGAAAATAATAATGCTAGCAGAAAGTAGGTTTAGAAAGCTTCCTTTTGCTGAAAGATGGTTGATCAAACCCATTGGTCGCAGGGTCTACGAGGAACTTTCCTTTCTAACAAAAAAAGGCGCATTAACCTCATATCCTGTGCTTATAGAGGCAAAGGGAGGAATAGTTGCCCAAGAAGAGGACACCTTCCTAATAACAGAAGAAGGGGCCGTTCCTCTGACAAGAATATGAAATCATCTGAGAGCCCGTTCCCACCTCATCTTATAGTTCAATATGTGGGAATCCTTCACTACACTAATGACTAGAGTTTTATTGACACTGGTAGCTACTCTACCAACCCTTAATAGGTTAACGGGTGCAATGAGTTCTTCTGGATAGCTTACCACACACAGGTATGGAGCATGATCTATCCCCGGTCCTTTTTCATATATCAAATAATGTCCACCATACTTAGCAGCAGAGGATTTCACCACATAACCTAAGTCTCGCCAGAACGAGTAGGTTACTAGCCTTGCATCAGCCTTTGACCTGAATTTTCTTACGATATCCATGAACTCCTCGTCTGAAAGAACTCTGCCCTTTGAATCTCTTATCTTCAGAGTTCCTTTCATGCTAAGATAAGCTGCTTCCACAAGGGAAAGCTGCAAGGGAAGCCTGTACTCTTTACCAGGCCTTGGCTTCTTAACCCCCATTGGATGTCCCCAGAAACCATTGATATAAAATTTTGAAGCGATCTCAGGGTCCCAGATGACGATTCTGTCATGTATAAGGATCCCTTCTGCCTTTGGGAGTAAATCTATCTCAAAATCCCTTATCTTGCTTGGCATGAAGTTCTCAGCATAGTAATAAGTTATGTCCGATTCCGTTCCAACTATGGCCAGCAATAACTTCTTCCTTAGTCTCCCAGCATGGAGTACAGCCCTAAGCACCTCATTTTGCACGATTAGCTCGTCCTCTGACATGGGCAGTACTAAGACGTTTGCAGCTTTTGAGCCTATCGTGGCTCCTGGAGGATAAAGGCGGAGAAAAGGCGTCTTTGGCTCATATCTAACCAATCTACCCCTCCTTCTAAGATCCTGAAAGACAAGGAACTTTAAGAAGTCTTCTGGCTTTCTCTCGCTAAGTACTCTCAGTAGAGGATCCACTCCTCCTTCGCTTCCTAACAGCTCTAATTTCCCAGTCCATGCCAAGTAAGCTGCCTCAACTAGACTTAGCTTAAAGGAACTGCCATTTATGAACCCATATCCCTTCAACTGAAGCTGGTCCAATATGCTTTGATCTGCAGATACTTCGACCCACTCTCCTTTTAAATGACCAATTATTTTCAGCGGCTCTTCCATCAAGAAGATATCTCATAACGTTGTTTAATATAGTTAGGGTCCTCTCAAGGGATCCTCTTAGCCATACTCAGGGCTTCAAATAAGGTATTCATTATTATATCAGCAAATTCTTCGTTTATTTCGGGTTTAGTTCCTAATTTAACGTATTCTACAGCATACTCAAGCTCAACAAGGAGAGGTTCCTTCCATCTGGATCTTTTGATCCTAGATTCCTCCCCCCTGTCGATACCAACTTCCTGACTCATATAATTGAGCCAGATGCTCCCATTTGAAGCTGTAGCTCTGATACTCCTTATCCCTATCGGGGTCAGCCAATTTGATTCAATAATTCCTACTATGTCCCCGTACTTGAGGATCATAATAGATATGTCTTCATTCTCATCATTTAGCATTCTGCTGGTGAAACAGGATATTGGAACCGGTTTGTTTCCTACGAGGTAAGTCTGTGCATATAGCTCATGAAGCCCAAGGTCTAGGGTAACCCCTACCTCCCACTTCAGACTTCTCTTCGGAAATCTCCCTATTCTCTTAGAAGAGAGAGTTAATAAGCTACCTAGATCTCCAGAATCAACAATTTCCTTCATTAACCTGTATCCTGGGTTAAATAGTTCGATAAACCCAGGTATGAAGATTAGATCCATTTTTCTAATGGCTGAAAGAAGGTTCTTCCAATCTGATGCCTTAGTCGCCAATGGTTTTTCGAGAAGTATGTTTACGCCGTACTCTGCTGCCTCTATTGCTGTTTTAGCCAAGTATTGAGGAGTTACAGCTATGCTAACAAGATCTAGCTCTTCTCTTCTCAGCATATCCCCTACAGACCCATAGGCTGATGCGCCATACATGGATGCAAGCCTTTTAGCCCTTTCTATGTTAAGATCAGCTACGCTCTTCAGCTCTACACCAGGTATTTCCCTATATACTCTTGCATGGGCCTCCCCAAACCATCCGCAGCCTACTACTCCTGTTCTAATTGATGCCAATGTGGTTGCCTCCGACTACCAAGGTACAATAAATGAAATATAAGAAGACAATTAAGATTCGTTGAATGTAGATTGAAGAAAGTAACAGGCTATCTAAAGCTGCTTAGACCCAAAAATGCTGTGATGTCGGCTATTGGCTCGACCATAGGATGGCTGGCTGGAGGACGTAGTGATTTAGTGCATTATCTCATAGTAGCGCTCGTTCCGCCTCTGGTGTTGATGGGAGGGAATGCTATAAACGATTTCTTTGATTTTGAAATAGATGCAATAAATAAACCATATAGGCCCATACCTCAAGGAATAATTAGCAGAAAGGAGGCCTTCATGTCCTATGTACTCCTTTCTTTTGTAGCTGTAACAATTTCTCTGCCATTGGGATGGATTCCATTCATTATAGCTCTTTCATTTGCTATAATTTGGTATTTTTACGCACGAACCCTCAAGGCAAAAGGCCTTATTGGTAATGTCATCGTGAGCACCGGCGTTGGTTTCACGATAATCTTTGGCCATATCTCAGCGTCGGGAGGGATCTCCCTTCTACCCATAACTTTAGCATTGATAGCTTTTACAGCTAATTTAGCAAGAGAAATAATAAAAACCGTCGAAGACTTGCCAGGAGACAAAAAGGCAGGACTCTCAACTGTACCGATCAAATTTGGAATTAGAAAGACGAGAACCCTTACAAAAGGCCTAGTTGCCCTAACCTGTTTGTTAGCTTTCATACCATTCTTCTTACGATTGATGAACCTAATTTACCTGGTATTTTCAATTATTTCAGTTCTTATGCTCATTTACGTTTTGTTACAAACAAATCATTTATCTCCTGAGATAGCAGGCAGTCTTAGCAAGCTTCTGAAAATTGCCATGGCTTTAGGTCTATTAGGGATGTTGTTAGACCTTATGTTTCGATAAGAATTTTCTTAAGAGAGATCTCCTCTCTAAAACGCCGAGAAGATGCATTCTGGAATCTACAACAGGTATTGCTGGAAGTCCGCTGCTAACTATCGTTTGAATGATTTTTCCTAGTTTATCAGAGGCCCTAAGTGAAGGAGGATTTTCTAGCATTACATCTTCGACTATGATCCTTCTTACGACGCTATCCATGATCCTTGATGGGAAGTTCTCCCTCACTTGATAAAAGGCCTTTGCAAGGGCCATTTCAGTAACTATACCTAGAAGTTTGTCTCCACTACAAACTGGAAGGAGTCGAGATTGAGTTTCAAGCATAACGGTCCTAGCATGAACAATTCTCTGCCCAGGATCAATTCTAGGATGTTTTGGGTTCATCAAGCTATCTGCTGTAGTTTCATTTCCATCTCTCAGTAATTTGAGAACATCTGTCTCTGAAACTACTCCAACTACATCAGAGCCTCTTGTCACAGGGATCATTTCGAGACCTTGAGATATCATGGTATCTGTGGCTTTCCTCACATCTTCATCCTCCTCTATGACTATGGGTGGTTCAGTCATTAGAGCACTTACATATATTCTTCTTGCCTGGATTTTCTGGAATCTATAGGATCCAAGGCCATCCATTATTTCTCTAGCCGTTAAGATGCCAACAAGCCCTCTCTCTTTATCCAAAACGAGTAGATGGGTCACATCCTTTCTTTCCATAAGATCGAGAGCGACGCTAACAATCTCGTCCTTGCTTATGGCAACGCCTGGCTTACTCATTATGTCTTTAACTAGAAGCCTTTTCTTTGGCAATTATTATCCCTTTTATAATGTCTGTTTTAGTAATTAAACCTTCCAACTTCTCTCCGTCAGAAGAAACCGGGAATCCACTAAATCCAAACTCCAACATCATACGAGCTGCTTTTGCTGCATCATCATTTGGTTTAACGGTGATAACAGGGCTTTTCATTACTTCTCCCACGGTTTTGGCCTTAATTCCCTTGACTTCTCTACCAGCCAAAGTATCTATGACAATCCTCTTTCTAGACCAAATGACCCCTACATAGGCTAGATCTGTTTCTGTAACTATTCCTAGGATCTTCTTTGCAGAATCTGTAACCACTAACCTCTTAACTCCTCTCTTCATCATTATCTTAGCTGCTTTTTTAACGTTATCGCTCTCTTTTATCGTTATCAAATCCTTTTTCATCAAATCTTCAACCCTAAAAAGCCCTTTCATTCTATCCGCGAAGTACTTGACCAAATCGGTCTTAGTCAATAGACCTACCAGAGAATTTGAGCTTATTACGGGAAGGCCGCTTATTCCCTGCTCTATCATTATCTTAGCTGCCTCATATAGACTTGTATTGGGCGTTATTGTTATGAGATTTTTCGTCATATGGGTTCCAACAAGCGAATTCTCAAGCGATCTCCACTTCCATGGAGCCCTTCTTCCAGTTAGAATCCTAACTATATCACGAAGGGTGAGAATTCCAACAAGCTTGCCCTCTTTATTAACAACTACTAACCTCTTAACTCCTCTCTCTAACATGAGATTTTTGGCATGAGAAATTGTATCATTTGGATAAATGGTGATTACTTCTGTAGCCATGTAATCTCTGGCTCTATCCAACTCCCTTCCCCCTAAATAAGACTAAAAGTCCCTCTTGGGGATCTAGCCATTCTTAATCTCTGTGATAGGATGAACCAAATGTGAGGAGCCTCTCTCAAAATATCTTTCATAGAAACGATTCCTATAGGCTTACCCGAATTATTAACCACAATCAACCTCCTAATATCGTACTCGCTCATCATTTTAGCAGCTTCAAATATATCAGCATCTCCGTTAATTGTAATTAGGTTCTTAGTCATGATCTCCTCAGCACTTACGTCTTCTGGTAGTCTGTCCCTTATCTTAGCGACACATCTCTTGATAATATCTCTTTCTGTTATGATCCCAACAATTTTTTCGTTCGATCTTACAAGAACCGAGCCAATTCCATGTTTATCCATAACTTCCGCTACATCAGCGACACTGACGGAAGGCTCTACACTAATGATGTTTGGGGTCATAACTTCGGATACTCTTATCTTTAGGTCTTCAAGCTCGTCCTCAGACTCAGGTACGAGGGCCATATGCTTCACCTCCTTAATATTCTAAACCTTCCTGGGGGAAGGGACTTCAAGATTTCATCGAGATCAAGATATAAAGACATACTCGTTACTTTTTTTAACTCATTTTCAAGCACACCCTTTATCATTCTAGCTGTTTCTAGCTTCTCCATATCTCCTGGAACCACATGAACCTTTGCTTTCATCTGATTTGACGCCTCTAAAGGAGAAGAAGTGAGTCTGAGCTCCTTTTCCAACTCCCAAATACCTACAGCGAGTTCTAATTTACCTTTCAAATAATTTCTGCTTCCTTTTATGTAAAAGGAGCCTTTTGGAATGTACATTCTAGGAGGCGGGTGGCTAAGAACCTGTTTTCCTTTAACATAATACACATTGGCATAACTCAATCCCTCCCTCCACGCCCTGGAGAAACAAGCAGCATAATCCGCTGCTTGAGCTATGGTTTCATCTCCAACAACTTTTCCCTCAGTCTTAACTAGGACGACCGCTCCGCCAGGTTGCTCTACGTGGAAGAAAAGATCATCTGCCTCCATATATCGTCTAACTAGCTCTCTGTTTGTGGATTTGTCCTTTCCGGCAACGACTAAGAAACCCTCCGTTGTAAAGAACCACCTGAATTTCTCAAACCACCTCTTTTTCCTCCTAATCTTCGGCCTTTTCAATACTTGCAGCGTTTCAACCTCTCTTTTCATAGCAGATAACCTACTTTCTAATTTTTTGAGCGTTTCAACGCCTCTACTTATCTTTAAATCGAGTTTTTTAGCTCTATCGTAATAGCTGGATGCGTTCTCAGAAGCTGTCTTCATGAAATCAACATCTATAGGGATATCCCCTATCTTTATTGTTGCAATGTGCTTAGATCTATCAACATTAAGGATTCTTTCATTCAGCATGCCCTTTCGAGCCATTTCAATGAGAGATTGGACTTCATAAAGGTTAGAAAAAAGTAACTCTCCTTTTTGCTTTAGATCCAATAGTTCCATCCTATATCTATCAAGAATACCCTTTTGTCTCTCCAGTTCTATTTCTAAAGCTCTAATCTTCTTTTCAACCTCTAGCAAAGATCTGTCCTTTGCCGCTTCAGTTATTATTGGAGAGAAGTACTCTTCAAGAAGATCCAAAAGAGAGGTCATAGGCTTTGACTCATATTTACTCGACAAAGAATCTAAAGGAAAAACCGAAAAGTTCACTGCGTTTCCATCTGAAAGATATATGACTGGATCGGGCTCTTCCTTCAATTTTCTGGCCAACCAAAGTACAGCTTTACTTAAGGAGAGCCTTTGTTCCTCTGATAAATCCCCTATCTTTACATTTGCAGTTAATTCGCTCTTTAACAGAACTTCATCAATGTATGGGGGACCTACACCAATTTCCAGTAAAAATCTCCACAGTTCTAGGTGACCGCATTGATTCATGATTAAAAATAAGCTTTCTTCATCTCCGATTTCAAGGATCGATGGAATTTCAGCAAGTTTAGGAGGAGGCTTATACACTTCGTGTCTTCTCAATATTCTATCCCTAACCCTTAGGCTTCTAGCTACTTGAAGGATCTCACCCTTTTCGTCGGTCAAAATCAAGTTTCCTTTTCCGAACAACTCTACTATCAGTTTACCTGAATACATGCCTTGATAATGAAGGATAAGTAACCGTTCCATGTCTGGTTGTTCTACATTCACGATTCTAGCATTTCCTAGCCTTTTTCTAAGCCCCATAGCCAGTGATGATGGATATTTAGGTTTGGGCCACTCACGTTTGCTTAGAAAGATGCAATTTCTAGTTGCCAAAATAAGTTCTCTTTTGCCGTTCAGCTCAGGCCAAATAGTTAGGGAAAAGACATTAGGCCCCAGTTGGTAGACCTTTTTGATTCTTCTACCTCTTAGTCGACTCAATTCTCTAGTTAGGTAATAGAGCTCGATGCTAGCTATGCTTTCTCTTGCTCTCATCTGAGTCTTATTACCACTTGGTTTTTTAAGGACTGAGTCTACCGGTTCTAATTCGAGGAAGATTGGGCCTAAAAACTATGATTTTTTACACGAAGATTGCTGTTAGCCTAATAGCTGGACTCTTAGCTGGTATTATCGGAATAAGTGGTGTAACGGGAATAGCTTTTTTCATCTTTACGTTTTTCCTCTCGACTGCCATCCTTATCACCATTAAGAGGGATGCAATTTCCAAGCTTGGGTTCTATAAGACCTACAGGGAAGGAGTAGGATCCTCACTTATAGCCTTCCTTTTAACTTGGAGTATAGCAACGAGCTTAATGTTCGGTCAGCCGACAATTTACTTGGCATCTTCGTCGCTTGGCCCCCATCCCATATCCTTTCCTAACGGAACAACCGTTCCATCTACCCTCAAACCTCTAAATTCTACATTTAACGCGATCTATGTGATAAAACGAAGTGAGAATAAGACTTGGAAGGTAATGTTGGGGGTTTACTCTGAGTACGACGAGAAAACAACCCTTAAGCTATCTAAGTGCGAAGTAGTTTATCTAAAACAAAGCAACACGATTAAACTAACTACAATGATAGACTTAGTAGAATTGACTCAACCTAAATCGAGATGGAACATTGAGTTCTCGAAAGAGGACTCAGAGGTGTTCGCTTCTAATGAGGGGATTAAGGAACGTTTAGAAGAAGGTAAAACTACCACTATAGAACTAAGGGGAGAAGATTATACCTATGTCGTCCATATCCTTTATTTCGCTGACCATCTAAGATTGGAAACAGAGCCAATCAAAGTGAAACAAAAGGGTTTAAATCTTACAGAAACTCCTTTTAGCGACACGATATCTTACATATTCTTTGATGAGAACTTTCTTTATGCTTTTGAATATGTCCTGTATACTTCTAGAACGATTGGTTTCGATGAAGAGTACCTTGTGCTTGAGAAGGTTCCATAATTTACGGTGATGACTATGAGTTACCAGTACGAGGAACTTGGTGGAGATGTGAGCTTCATCGCTAGAGGGAAGGATCTCAGCGAGCTATTCTATCAAGCAGCCATAGCGATGTACAACATAATGGTAGATGTAGAGAAAGTTGATAAGGTTGAAGAGATCTCGCTGGAGATACGGGCTTCGGACCTATCGCTGTTACTTCACGACTGGTTAGATGAACTGCTCTTTATCACCGATACGAAGCGCCTTGTGTTCTCGGATTTCTCCGTTAACATAATAAAGGAGGACTCACAGTACCTCTTAAAAGGAAAAGCCTTTGGAGAAAGGCTAGATTTATCAAAACACAATCCAAAAACAGAAATAAAAGCTATAACATATCATTCATTGAAGGTACAAAGGTCAGAAGGCTTTTGGGAAGGCACTGTAGTTTTGGACCTCTGAGGGAGAAAGGTTAATAATCGTGACCATCAGATCGGTTGAATCCGATAAAATAGCAGTGCCAATAAAGGTGGAAGAAATTGCCCAAAAGACATGCCCCGAGGCATGGTTCGTTAGCTTACTACCCTAGGAAAAGGGCAAAGACTCAGAAGGCAGTCTTCAGATCTTACAAGATAAAAGCAGAAAGACCTACTGTAGCAGCGTTTGCTGGCTACAAGGCCGGAATGACATATGTTATTATGATAGATGATAGACCAGGAACTCTAACTTATGGTCAAGAGGTGTCAAAAGCCGTTACCATAATAGAGGCACCTCCTTTGAAGGTAGTCGGTTTACGCCCATACGTTAGGACACCCTATGGTTTCAAATCCTTGACGACAATTATGAGGGTAGAGTCGGAAAGCGACCTTAAAAGGACGTTTACGATAGGCTCCGGAATAGACAATTTAGAGAAGAAACGAGGATTAATTGAGGATAGAAAGGATGAAATCGAAGAGGTCCGAATTCTAGCCCATACAATCCCAAGATACGCAGGAATACATAAGAAAAGGCCAGAATTAATGGAAATTCCAGTTGTTGGTGGAGATATTGAAGAAAGATTGGAATTTGCCTTTTCTTCGATAGGAAAGCTTATTAGAGTATCTGAGGTCTTCAAGGAAGGCCAATACGTGGACGTTACTGCTGTAACAAAAGGAAAAGGATTTCAAGGGGTCATTAAGAGGTTTGGCGTTGCCCTGTTGCCTCATAAAGCGGGTAAAAGAAGGAGAGAGGTTGGAAGCCTTGGATCAAGGCATCCTCCTTGGATAAGCTGGAGAGTTCCTAGACCTGGTCAGATGGGATATCACAAGAGGACTGAGTACAACAAACGAATACTCAAGATAATACAAGCAGATATAGACGAGAAGGGAGTACCTAAGAGTTATCCAAAGGAGGTCAACTTAAGAGGAGGCTATACTAATTATGGGATAATTAAAAGCGACGCAATAATATTACAAGGCTCTGTTCCTGGACCTGTGAAACGATTTGTAATGATAAGACATGCTATCAGGCCTCCTAGACTTACAGAGCTTGGAAAACCAACCATCATACACATAGCACGGGTGGGAGGGGAGTAGGGATATGGACGATTTAAGGAGACCGATATTCAACCTTGAAGGAGAGATGGTAGGAGAGATTGAGCTTCCAGAAGTCTTTAAGACAGATATAAGGCCGGACATAATCAGAAGAGTTTACTTATCTCAATTAACTGCTAGAATACAACCACAAGGAAGGGATAGAAGGGCTGGGATGAGAACTTCAGCGGAGTCAAGAGGAACTGGTTTAGATCTTGCCAGGGTACCTAGGATTAAAGGAAGACTCTATCCAGCTGCTGGAAGGGCAGCAAGAGCCCCCTTTGTTAGGGGAGGTAGGGCAGCTCACCCACCTAAAGTAGAGAAGGTGATTTGGGAGAGAGTAAATAAAAAGGAAAGAAAACTCGCAATAATGTCAGCTATAGCGGCAACAGCATCGATAGACCTTATAACAGCCAGACATAGGGTTAATGGAATAAGAGCAGCGCCAATAATTGTGGTAAGGGATTTAGAGGATATATCTAAGACAAAGAGCCTGTATGATTTCCTGCTAAAGCTTGGGCTAAAGGAAGAACTAGAGAGGACAAAGGCAAGATTCCGAAAGATAAGGAGCGGAAAGGGTAAAATGAGGGGAAGAAAGAGGGTTAGAGCAAAGGGTCCCCTAGTGATTTACAAGGAAAACCCAGCAATATTCCTTGCAGCGAGGAATATCCCCGGAGTAGATGTCGTACACGTCAATAACCTTAGCATCATCCACCTTGCACCTGGTGGAGTTCCAGGAAGGCTTGTAATTTGGTCTGAGCCAGCGTTGAAGGCCATAAAGGAGAGATTTGGAGGTGAGTCTCCATGAGCTTTGATCCTTATTCGATATTAATAAGGCCCATCGCTTCAGAGAAGGCAGTAGCTATGATTGAAAGGGAGAATAAGCTTGTGTTCATTGTTCATAGGAGGGCAAACAAACATATGATAAAGAGAGCCGTAGAAGAGGCCTTTGATGTTAAAGTACAAAGTGTAAAAACGTTAATAACACCCCAAGGCCTGAAAAAAGCGTATGTCAGGCTTAAACCGGAGTTCAAGGCCAGCGATATTGCTGCAAGGTTGGGAATCCTGTGAGGTGATTTAAATGGGCAAGAGAATACTTGTACAGAGGAAGGGAAGGGGAGGAATACAATTTAGAGCTAGAGATCATCTAAAGGTAGGGCCCGCCAAATATCCTGTTTTAAGCTTAGATCAAACAATTAGGGGTGTCATAAAGGAATTCATCCATGAGCCAGGTAGATGGACCCCCTTAGCAAAAATACAGCTTGAAACTGGAGAGGAGTTCATCTACGTTCCTCCAGAAGGCGTCTATCTTGGAAAAACGATTGAAATAGGTCCAGGAGCTTCATTAGAGCCTGGAAACGTGCTTCCTCTTTATGAAATCCCAGAAGGAACTCCAGTATGTAATATAGAACTTAGATATGGTGACGGAGGCAAAATAGCGAGGAGAAGTGGCACCTTTGCTACTATATTCTCAAAGGAGAGGGGAAAGATCATCCTAAGGCTACCATCAGGTAAAACAAAAGTAGTTGATGAGAAATGTCGAGCGACGGTTGGAATAATTGCTGGAGGGGGAAGGCCTGAAAAACCGCTTTTGAAGGCGGCGGCTGCTTATTATAAGGAAAGAGTTCATCCTAAGCGATGGCCTAAGGTTAGAGGCGTTGCCATGAACCCTGTAAGCCATCCTCATGGAGGTGGATCCCACGCTAGGCCAGGTGCTCCTACTTCAGTCAGCAGAGGAGCTCCTCCTGGAGCCAAAGTCGGTCACATAGCAGCTCGTAAGACCGGGCGTGCTAAGAAGAGGAGAGGCACAAGGAGGAGGTAGAAGAGAAAGAAATAAAAACCACTATCATCCTCTCTTGATGTGATAGATCATGCCTAGAGAATTCACCTATCGCGGTCGAACACTTGAAGAGCTCCAAAACTTATCAATAGAGGAGTTATCAGAGCTTATGCCTGCTAGAATCAGAAGAACTTTGAGAAGAGGGCTTTCTTTAGAAAATAAGAAGCTCTTAGAGAAAATAAGGAAATATAAAAAGATGGGAGTTAAGAAAGTAATAAGAACTCACAGAAGGGACTTTCCAGTCCTTCCAGAGATGGTAGGCATGAGGGTAGCAGTACATGACGGAAAGAATTTTGTAGAGGTTGAAATAAAGCCTGAGATGATCGGACATTACTTGGGAGAGTTTGCCATGACTAACAAGGTTGTACGTCACGGCTCTCCAGGAAAGGGAGCAACAAGGTCATCGAAATATGTGCCCCTTAAGTGATAGCACCTATCTTTTTGAGTTGGTTGATGTTCTCTGAGATGTGCTCCATGCAGGAGAAAGCTACAAAAAGAAACTGTTCTATTTCCCTGATAACACATAATTTATTTAGAGCTAACATTAGGCAACATGGGCCGGGGTAGCCAAGTCAGGACTAAGGCGCCGGCCTTGAGAGCCGGTGGCCCATTCGGGCCGCGTGGGTTCAAATCCCACCCCCGGCGCCTCTCTCCTTCTCCATGATGATTAAATAAGGTCAATCTCCCCTTAACTTTGTTTGGAAGGTTTCTGAAGAAGCGAAAAAGAAGAGGTTTTCCTCAAATCATGCCATCATGACTATGCTAACTTTTACATCATCCGGTATCGTTATTCCCATTATCTTCCTAATGAACCTCTCATCTGGGTTTAAGACATCTATTATCCTCTTATGGATCCTTAACTCATACCTGTCAAACTTATTTGTGCCCTCACCAGAAGGGTTTCTCAACGTGGTAATCCTTAACCTTTTAGTTGGTAGAGGAATAGGACCTTTAATCCTAACTCCCATCTTTTCACCGGCCTCTTTAAACTCTCTACTAACTTTTTGTAAGCTTTCAACGTTAGTACTCACTAATTCTATCCTCAGTTTCTCTACCATCAGAATCCCTCCGAAGATCCATTAGAGTTGCCTGCTAAAAAACAAAGGTAAGGAAGGGAAGGTTACTTCTTCTCTCTTACCACCGGTTTAACATCCAGAACTATGCCTGCTCCGACGGTTATTCCCATGTCCCTTATAGCGAACCTGCCCAGCGGTGGGAATTCGCTGTACTTCTCGATAACGAAGGGCTTTAGAGGTCTGAAACGTACTATGGCTGCATCTCCTTTCTTTATAAAGCTTGGATGCTCTTCAATGGTCTGTCCGGAGCTTGGATCTATTTTCTTAACTATCTCTTCAAGTCTAGCAGCGACATGTCCTGTGTGAGCATGAATAACTGGCGTGTACCCTGGAGCTATAGCTGTAGGATGCTGCAAAACAACGATCTGGGCTGTAAACTCTTCAGCTACTGCTGGAGGATTCTTAGGATCGCCTATAACGTCTCCTCTCTTCAATTCCTTCTTAGTAATGCCCTTCAAGTTAACTCCTATGTTATCCCCTGGCTCTGCTCTTTCTAACCTTTGATGATGCATTTCTATTGTCTTAGCTTCCACAAGCTTGCTTATTGGTTCTATTACCACCTTTGAATCAGGTTTAAGCACTCCAGTCTCCACCCTTCCAACTGCAACTACACCTACTCCGGTTATCGTGTAAACATCTTGAATGGGAAGCCTAAGAGGCTTGTCGACCGGCTTCGGTGGAGCCTCAAACGTATCAAAGAGCTCATATAGTGTAGGACCAGTGTACCAAGGCATTTTATCGCTTCTCTTGGCTACATTATCACCGACCAGACCGCTCACTGGAACGAATGGCGCCTTTGATGGATCATATCCCACTTTAGCTAGGAGTTCTGCAACTTGATCCTTTACTTCCTCAAACCTTTCTTTACTGTAGTTGACTGTCGCTTCATCCATCTTATTTATAGCAACTAAAATTTGTCTCACACCAAGGGTTTTTGCTAAGAACACGTGCTCGATCGTTTGAGCCTGGACTCCTTCGCCTCTCTTGGCAGAAACGACTAGGACCGCACCATCTGCTTGGCTGGCTCCAGTGATCATGTTCTTTACGAAGTCTCTGTGACCAGGCGCATCAATTATAGTGATCATCTTTCTTGGAGTCTCTATCTTTGTATGAAATAGGTCTATAGTAAGACCTCTTTCCCTCTCTTCCTTTAGCCTGTCTACGACCCATGCAAATACAGCATCAGAAGCTTCCTCCTCCGATGGTAACTGCTTTATCAATCCGAGGTCATAGAACATCCTGCCTATGATCGTCGACTTACCGTGATCCACATGTCCGATGAAGACCACATTTACATGTTCTTTTTGAGCGGACATATCAACACCTTTCTCCACTTTTTAATAGCTGCAGGCGTAATTCTTATGCTTTCCATTTAAAAAATTCACCTCTCATAACATACCCATATTATAAAGGATCGATCCTCAGAGTTTTATTACCTGTAGGAAATCGGAGAAGCATGGTGATTTCGAGATGAACTCTGAAAAACTGAATGATTTGAAAAATTGGGCTGCACTCATACTAGCTTGGACTGCAGTCTTTCCAGCCCTCATTCTGTTCTTAAACGTATGGTTTGCTGGAAGAACCCGGACTAAAGGCCTTTTTGGTCCACTAACTAATTTAATGGCGATGTTTTTGGCAATGATGGTATTCTTGATGGTAAATAGGATTTCCAAACTCTTTTACAACATTCCAGATCCAAATAACCTAAAAAAGGCATTTCTTATGGCCATAACCTTGACATTGACAGGAATTTCCCTACCAAGCACGACTTCTACTTATGCTCAGCAAAGTGACTCTTTTCTCATGGCATTTTCATTTATGGTAATGGCTTATAGTGCTCTTTCAGTCCTCTGGAGGAGGTTTAACGAAGCAGCCGAAAAATTACGTACAAAAATGCTGTAAAAGAGGATCAGAAAAATCTAGAACTGGCTATTGATAGGGAGGAATCAGTTAAGCTCATTGATGTGGATGCGTCGGTTGAACCTGAGACTGCCCTTATAGCATCAATATTCTCAGGGATAACTATGGCTTCTTGATGTATTGCTTGCATTAGATGAAGCCACTTTCCTTCTGTGCAGATAGAATCTAACCAGATTAAGTTCTCGTAAATATCGGATCTTGAACGTCCAAGTTCTCTACTTAAGTCTAGAAGTTTAGCAGTGCTACCTAACTTGTCTTTTGATGAGATTACAGCAATTCTTCTTGTCTCCTCTAAGAGATCTATGATATTGTTAGGACTTACACTATCTTTGAGCTTAATAGAGATCATATGAATGTGAAAGTGGGTAACAGGGACTTTGACAGCAAATGTAACCACATCTATGTCTCCAATAACCGTTTTAAGATCCTTTGCATGATGAGAGATTCCGAAGGAGGGAATAACACAATCAACTTGCCCCTCTATATCTTGGTTTGGATCAACAGATCTCCTTACAAGAAGTGCAATTGCCTTATCTATCGGATATTCTCGATTTATTGCGTGTAAAAGCCTGGCAAGTCCTGTAGTGTTGCAAGAGACGACTCTGAGAAACTGCTTTCCTACAGAACTTTTGTAGTTCACTTGGGCTACAAAGCTTAGATCACCAACTTCTGGAGGTTCTCCACCCTGAAAGATTGCTTTCAGACCTTTTCTCTCGTAAATCTTTCTGTTGTGCATTCCTGTGCCCTTGGGTGTTGCGTCTACCACTACATCGCATTTCTCTAACAATTGAGCTATGTCTCCAGAAAATTTAACCCCGGCTTCATTCCATAGATCGGCTTTCTCTTCATCCGGTATGAAGAAGCGTATACCCCTTGAAAGGCCAATTCTTACTGAGTAATCAGGAGTTCTCTTAACAACACCTACTAGCACCATGTCTGGCTGTTTAAGAATCGCACTAGCTACCCTCTTGCCTATTGTACCATAACCGACTACTCCTACACGAATCAAGACCTACCCTCCCTTAAAGCGTTAAGGGCTGGCATCGGGAGACCAGCTATCTTGAACATCAAAGCCCCTCCAGCAGTAAAAATCCTTTTTCCTCCAGAAAGATTTCCAACCATTCTTGCAGCTGCGCTTAAATGCCCTCCACACAGCACTAATTCCTTTGAGACCTCAATGGCTGCTCTTACAAAATCTAATGTCCCTTTTCTAAATCTAGGGTTCTCAAATATCCCCATAGGACCGTTGGCAATGACTAAATCTGCCTCTTTCATCCTCTCTCTGAAGAGTTCTACCGTTCCAGGTCCAACATCTACGATGCTAGCATCATCAGGAATAGAGTACACTGGAACTATCTCGGTTTTGTCTTTCCTTAGTACGACAAAGTCAACCGGGTAGAAAATCCTTCCTCTAAATCTTCTTAGAGAATCGCTTGCAACTGGTAGGATGAGAGCAAGATCCTTAAAGATATCTCGGCTTTTTCCCACAGAATAACCAGCAGCCATACACATTAGAACTCCTACTAGGCCACCAACTAATACCTCTTGGGCTCTATTTGTAGCTAGAGCGTGAATCATCACCCTAAACTTGTCAGCTATTTTTCCGCCTCCTAGAACATAAATTCTCTTTCCTCCAACATCCTCTAGACCCTCTGTCTCTATTAACATTCTTTCCATCACTCTTCCAGCTGCAGAGGGCATCAGATATGGGAAACCAATTAAGCTGGGTTGACTTCTATGGGAGGCGTGAAATGCATCATTGATGTAAACGTCAAACAAAGGTGCAAGTCTTCTCACTAGACTTGTATTTATTGCTTTACTTGGCGGGAGTTCCAAGTTCTCCTCGGCATTAAATCTGAGATTCTCTAAGAGTATCAATTCCCCTGGCTCAACCCCTCTTATCGCATCTCTGGCACATTTACAAGCTATCCCATCTACCTTCTCTACATGCATTCCAAGCTCTTTGCCAAGCAGTTCTGCATGAAAGTCGGTAGGTAAGAAGTCCTTAGATCCGGGCTTACCTTGATGGGTTCCAACTATTAACCTGACATCGTTCTCTAGAAGTTCCTTAATTGTAATCACTGCTTCTTTGATCTTAGCTGCATCCATGACCCTTCCATCTTGGTCTAAAGGAACATTCATATCTGCACGGAGAAAAACTCTCTTTCTATGCAACTCTAGATTGTCGAGGGTTGGTATGGCTGCATCCATGTTACATCATTATTATAATATAATTTATTTCTTTATTATTATAATATTTAAATATCAATCCTTGATATATTTTCTTGCGTCTCCTATATCAACTTACTCTTGTAATTGATACCAAGAATTATGTTGCGGCAATCGCTCCATATAAAGCGTCCTTACATGGACACTCTCTCTTTTTCGGCAGAAAAGAGATGCTTTCTAAGATAACATCCTTCACTTGTTCTATTTTAGCAGAAAATATTTCCTTAACCTCTTCATGGGTCAATTTCTTGTCACCTCCAATGCCTGCAGCATAATTTGTGACGACTGCTAAGGTAGCATAGCAAATTGTTAGTTCTCTTGCTAATGCTGCTTCCGGACATCCAGTCATGCCAACCACATCTCCGCCCATTATCCTAAAAGCTCTAATTTCTGCAGGAGTTTCAAACCTATTTCCTTCTGCGCAAACGTAGACTCCTCCGTCTCTAATGTGCAAGTCCTTCTTCTCTCCCGCCTTTAGCAGGGCGGTTCTTATTTCTGGACAATAGGTGCTTGGGGTCATAGAAACGTGAACAACTCCTTTTATCTCCCTCCCTTGGACATACAGAGAGGTCTTTCCATCATAAAACGTGTAGGTCCTTCCCTTAGTCATATCTATAAAATCGTCTGGGACTATGATGGTTCCAGGTTCAAGGTCCTCTCTAAGGGAGCCGACGGCATTCGTAGCAATGATCCTTTCTACCCCCAGAAGATTGAGTGCATACAAGTTTCCCTTGTAATTGACCGCAAATGGGGGTATGGAATGTTTTTTCCCATGCCTAGGTATGAACGCAACTTCCTCGTCAGCAACCCGTCCAATGAACACTTTAATGTCCCCAAAAGGTGTTGTAATGACCTTAGCGGTGCTCTCTTTGAGAAGTTCATAAACTCCGCTTCCTCCTATTATCCCTATTCTAGGCATTCTCTTCTCCCCTTGGCTTAAAGTCAGGGGATTACCTTTATATATCATGCTCAAGGAATCGTATTCTGGCTAGTTAAGATGAGAGCTTAGATATGAAGGAGGTGATATAATGAGCCTAGCTACTATTGGAGGAAAACCAGTCCTTATTCTCAAGGAAGGAACCTCTAGGACTAGAGGAGATGAGGCTAGAAGGATCAACATAATGGCAGCTAAAGCGGTTGCAGACACCGTGAAGACTACCTTGGGACCGAGAGGGATGGACAAGATAATAGTGGATTCGCTTGGAGACGTTACCGTAAGTAATGATGGCGCAGCGATTTTGGAGGAGCTTGAAGTTGTACACCCAGCAGCAAAGCTGATGGTGAATCTTGCAAAGGGTCAGGACAAAGAAGTTGGAGACGGGACAACAACAAGTGTTGTACTTGCCGGAGAACTTCTTTCCGAGGCAGAAAATCTTCTTGACAAGGACATACACCCAACTATCGTGATAGAAGGCTTTCAAAAGGCTCTAAAGAAGGCACAAGAGGAGCTAGATAAAATAGCGATAGAAATAGACCCCAATAATGAGGAACTATTGAAAAAAGTTGCCATGACAGCTATGGGCAGCAAACTCATTAAAGGGGGAGGAGAACGTCTTGCTGAAGTAGCTGTGAGGGCTGTAAAAGCAGTCTCCGAAGAAAGAGATGGAAAGATCATTGCTGACATTGATGATATAAAGATAATGAAGAAGAAAGGCAAAAGTCTTGCTGAAAGCGAGTTTGTGAAAGGGATAATCTTAGATAAAGAGGTAGTACACCCTGACATGCCAAAGCGCATTAGAAATGCCAAAATAGCATTGATTAACCTCTCCTTAGAGGTTAAGAAGCCTGAGATAGATGTAGAGGTTCAGATATCTTCTCCTGAGGAACTGAGGGGCTTTCTCGATCAAGAAACAACGATGCTTAGAGAAAAAGTTGAGAAAATAGCCTCAACAGGGGCTAATGTAGTCTTCTGCCAGAAGGGAATAGACGAGATCGCACAACACGTATTGGCCCAAAGAGGAATTCTGGCTGTTAGGAGAGTGAGCCAAAAAGACATGGAAAGACTAGAAAAGGCTACTGGAGGAAGAATCGTAAATCACTTGGATGACCTAACAGAAGAGGTATTAGGAAAAGCTGGGTTGGTCGAAGAAAGGAAAATAGGAGAAGACAAACTAGTGTTCATAGAGGACTGTGTGAATCCAAAAGCAGTAACCATTCTTCTAAGGGCAGGCGGGGACACAATTCTTGATGAAGCAGAGAGAGGGATAAAAGATGCATTATATGTTGTTAGGAATGCTGTAGAGGATAAAAAACTAGTCTATGGCGGCGGCTGTGTGCAACTAGAGCTAGCTAGGAAAATAAGGGATTACGCCGTTCAAATGGGAGGGAAGGAGCAGCTTGCTATAGAAGCGTTTGCGTCAGCTCTTGAAAGCATAACCAGAATTCTTGCGGACAACGCAGGAATGGACTCTGTTGATACTCTAATGAAACTTAGAAAGGAACATGAAGAAGGAAAGCTCTCCTATGGAGTTGATGTTCTTGCTGGAGACATAGGAGACATGGAAAAACTAGGCATATTCGACACTTACAGAGGTGTCAAGAATGCCATGACGGGTGCCACGGAGACCGCAATCCTGATACTTAGAACTGATGACATAATTGCAGCAAAACCATATGAAGCTAAAGAGAAAGAGAAGAAAGAAGAGGAGGAGGAAAAGCCGTCCTTTGGAGAGGAATTCTAAAGTCTAAGGTACGGAGATGAACTCTTATTGCCAAAACTATTAGATAGGGAAAATGGAAAGATACTTGGTATTAACGCCTTTGACCTATTTGTAATCTTAATAATCTTTTTTCTCTTTTTTTCTTTAATTTCTAGAGTTATTCGGCCGGGCGAACAAGTTAAAGAGTACTCGGGGCTTAATATCCAAAATGCGGCCTTGGAATTCACAAGGCTAAGTAACTACGGTTTTGTAGTCTATAGTGAAATAGATGGGAAGTGGACAGTAAATGGATCTAAGTTTGAGGGGACAGTATTGCTTGTTGAGGCCCTGGAAACTAGGCTTATAGGGAAGATGGACGGAAGAACGGTGACTATCGGAGGGCCAAATGCTTATCTTGAGGATTTAGCCGCAAAAAAGATAATATTTAGGACAGATTCTCCTTCACTGATACGTATAAGGGTTAAAGAGCCTATCATAGCTAAGGACTTACGAGAATTTGTTGAGAGTCTGAGAAATATTTCTGCAAAAGTAGCTGGAAAGTACGGAGTGAAGACATTAAGGGTTCAAACATATTCTCTCGTATTTGAGATGCCAGGCTTTGAGGCGACGGCCGTACGATACATAGAGATTAAGAGGAAGCTTGCCGAATACGTCCCATATCCGGTGCAAAAGATCTATGTTTATGATGATTTCATTAGTATTTCATTGTATCCAACAAGTCTATCTATCAGAGACACAGATCTCCTAAAACTAAACCAGATATTTGAAGAACTTGGCCTAAATTACACGAGAGTAATGGCAGATCAGATAGAAATATACATAGGGACTAAGGAAAGCCTTGTTGGAGTTGGAGTTTACGGCGAAATTCTAGCTAATGCTAGGCCTCTAAGTGATATAATTGACACGACAAGACTTACATTCATTCCAAAACCTTAAGTGATAGAATTGTTGCTTTCATTTCTAGTGGCTTCTGCTGAGAAAAGCACTTTAGTTAAGATTTTCTCAAGGCTTTTTAAGGGAGCAAGTGGGCTTGTAAGTGAGAGCAAAACCGTTCTTCTAATTAAGAACGTGTTTATTTTCCTTATTAGAGCATCAAGAAGATCGTTTTTCTCAAGAGCTATAACTTCACTTTCTCTTTTCCTGAATCCCGTGATTAAAACGTGGAAAAAGCTTCTTGAATTCTCAATGATGGTTAAGATAATCTCTTTTTTGGATAACTCATACCTCATCGACTATCTACTATCGCCGATAGCCTTCCCTCTAATGACTCTAACATTTTTTGCTGTAGCAGACGTTCTTTATGGACTAAAGACGCTGATCCTTATTTTTTCTGGTGTTGCATGTTTTCTTGCAGGAGTTCTTTGGGGTTCTCTGGAGTCTAAAAGGTTAACCCCGAAGGTAAGCAATCTTACAATATTTTCTTTAGGATTAATCATGATTGCAATAGGCTTTTTGGGCTTTTTCTTACAAATTCGAAGGGTAATGGCCATACCTATCCTTAATGAGGCCGTTAGACGAAGGTTATCGCCTAAATATAACTATATGGCATGGACAAGCGTTCCTGGAATGTTTTATCTGCTTTCTACCCTCAAAAAAAGGGAAGGAAATGATCTTTCGATAAAACTCCTCCTTATGATAGCCATAGGATTTATCCCAACATTCTTACTTGGTTACAGAACTGAGATGCTTGCATACTTCCTAGGTATCTTAACCGTGCTTTATTACAGAAAATACATATCTAAATTTGCTCTTCTGCTATGGACTGCATTAGGAGTGATTATTTACATGATTACAAGTGTAATCAGGTTAATGTTCTCTGGACTCACAGCCAATCCCTTCTGGGCTGCAGCTTATAGGCCTACAATTACTGCTGGCTTTTTGGAGGGAATCGTTATGAGATACGGGTGGTCACAGG
>Ga0190286_1000033_pt1 | contig 78909 bp, 90 predicted proteins | sample 48691834_MG_FD_183241 | JGI IMG/M metagenome (GOLD analysis project Ga0190286, IMG submission 183241) | Hydrothermal vent microbial mat bacterial communities from Southern Trench, Guaymas Basin, Mexico - 4869-18-3-4_MG | ecosystem: Environmental > Aquatic > Marine > Hydrothermal vents >... | reverse complement strand
GGTCTATCTCTCCGAATGTTGAGTAGTCCTTAATCCTATTCAGCATCCCTAGATATGCGGCTTCATTGGGCACAAGGGTAGCTCTAAATTTTCTTTTTAGACGAAGCATTTCCATAGTTGCGCGAACCTCTGGTCTAGCATCTATGAGACCTCTTATCCTTATCACAGCCATAATTTTGCTATCGGAGCTGCTTCCTTCCATTTATGATTCCTCCAGGTAGAAGTAAAACGATTTCAACACCCAATATCTGGATCCTTTTTTAAGGATTCATCTCACTCCCTGATATAAGCCTTCTCTCACTACTAGGCAACTGAAGCGCCATTAAATTCTTGAGCGCATCATGGATCGCAAAAGCATAGTTCATTCTGTTCCTAGTATTCCCTCTGGAAAAGACTCTAATGTCCTTTATTCCTCCTAACGATAAGATCACTTTAGCAACCTCGTTAGCAACAAGTCCAGCTCCTCTAGGTGCAGGAATAAGCTTTACCCTAACAGAACCCATTTTTCCAGAAACCGTAGCAGGTATCGAATGTGGCCGCCCACATCCACATTCCCAAGAACCACAACCTTTTCTAACTTTAACTAAATTTAGCTTAGCCTTCTTAAGAGCATCGTTAAAAGCGTCTCGGAACTCTTTACCCTTCCCTCTTCCAACTCCAACGTAATCAGATCCATCTCCTATTGCTATAACTAATCTTAAACTACTGAGTTCTCCAGCATCAGTCTGCCTCTGTACCCTCCTAACCTCTATTATTTCTCGTCTTAAATCTGGAAGCAAAATGTCTACTATTTCGGGTTCCCTAATGACCAATCCTCTCTTGAAAATCTCGTCTAATGACTGTATTTTCCCTTCAGCAACTAACTTTCCAAGCCTAGTCCTTGGAACCCATTCTTCCTCAAGGCTCAAACTTTATCCCTCCATCTTGCACTTTGGACCCTTGAACTTCACTCATTATTCTCTCCAAGATCAATTTAAAGGTCTTAGGGATTTCCTCTGGCCTGGCTTTCTTCCTAATATATTCAGAGAAGAACCTTTTATAGAGTTCTTCATTTTCTTCCTTTAAAGCAGTTGCCCATTCAGCTATGTGTTTACCTTCTATTCTTCCCTGCTCAGGCAAGATTTCATCTGAGTGAGGGATGGACAATCCAGCATCTAAGGCTCCCTTAAGTGCTGCATAAAGCTTAGAGCCCTTCGTAGAAGGGTATCTTCCAATGTCCAACACCGCTTCCTTAATATCAGCCTTTTTTGCTCTTAAGGCAGCCATATAACCAGTAAGATATGCCGCAGGGACATTCTTACAGGAGAATAACCAACCCAGTTTTTGTAATTCTTTGGAATAAGCATAAGCAATAACTTCATCTCCTTCTAACTTTGACTTCACAAATTGAACCGTGACAAACTTATTGCTCTTTCGAACAACCATCCTAATTTTTCCGCTCTTCAAAAGAGCTAATCTCTTCCTATAATCTGTTTTTCCCTCTCTCCTCCTTCTAAATTTAACCTTGTATCTTGCAGATCTTGCCAAATTACTCACCTCTCGTGGGTATCACCCTTCTTTTCACATGTGATTTCAAGTGGGCGATGCTTGTAAACACGGATAAGCGAGGGTAAAGCTCTCTGTATTCTTTTTTGCTTAGTAGGCCACTATCCCTCATCTCCTTTAGAGTCCTTCTAAGAGCCCTTATCTTCCTCATCCATCTCTTCTTTTTACTTAATCTGGCATGCCTGCTTCCCTTATAGCTTCCTGGACCCTTTCTTTTGCCTCTTCTAGCTCTTGCTCTGGCTCTGCTAGTCCCTTTCTTTTGTATTATCTTGATCGCACCTTGAGCAATTAGCCTACTGATATCTCTCCTAGTAACTGCCTCTTCTATCTCTTCTATCCTATCTGGATCAAATTTGATGCGATCTAATCCTACTCCCGCTAGTTTAGCTGCAACTCTCCTTTGATACTTGAGATCTGTCATTCTCGAGTCTCAACTCCTTCATTTATTATTCTAAACCCTAATTCTCTTGCCTTCTCAATTAATTGAGTCCTCTTTCTCTTCCCGACAGTCCTGCCGATATATATAATTACTTTCTTCTTGCTTTCCTCGGGAATTCTCTCGAGATCAGAGGTGCTGTGAATTACTTTTGGAATTAACCCGGTAGGATGAAGTCCCCTAACCTTTTCTGGATTCTTATAACCAATTGAGGGAACTTTTGGTTGACCTTTTTTCCTTATTCTCTGTTTATTATCAATGCCACGAGGTCTTCTCCAAGAAGTAAGACCATGTCCATGTAGATATCTTCCTACATTCAAGAATCTAGGTTTCTTCTTCTTCAACTTTAGCAGGGCTTTTGTTAACTCCTTATTCATTCCTAACCCTCCTTAAGAACATATATCCCATCCATGAAGACTCGAGGATCCTTCTTTCTAATCTTGGTAGCCTGCCTTAAGTTTGCAGCTGTTTGTCCAACCTCTTCTTTTGAAATTCCCTCCACTATTATTTGATCCCCTTTTACACTTACTTTTGTTGCATCTCCAACAATCTTTGCCTTTCTAGGTTTTTTCTCCCCAAGAAAGTTATGTATAAGAATGATCTTATTTTTTTCATCCACTTCCACTCTAATTGGGAAGTGTGCATATGCCACAATGAGTTTTTTTCTAAATCCTTGTGTTACTCCCAACATCATGTTTTTCAGATGAGATCTCATAGTGTTCAAATAAGATCTCTCAAATTTCTTCGAATTAAATACTCTTAAAATTACTCTCTTATTTTTCTCATCAACTTCTATATCTAATAGTTTTGAGTTAAATTTCTTTCTTAGCTCGCCTTTTGGTCCCTTAACTATGATTTCCTCGCTCTCTATCGAGACATTAACATCTTTTTCGATATTAACCTCTAATGATAGAGAAAAATCAGCAACTTTGTTCCAAACCTTTGCTGGAAACTGTATTTTACTCATTCCTGATCCCTTTTAATAACAATAAGCTATGAGAACCCCTCCTATTCCTAACTTTTTCGCTTCCTTGTGAGCCATGACCCCTTGAGGAGTTGAGACGATTATGACGCCAATATCCCTGGCTGGTAAGTAAATTCTCTCCCAAGCCTCGAAACCATCTTTTTTAACGGAGAACCTTGGCTTTATGCTCCCTGCTTTGTTAATTCTTCCTAAGAGTTCAACTCTATACTTCGCATGACCTCCCTCATATATCCTCTCAAACCTACCGATATATCCTTCCTTCTGCAAAATGCTCAGGACCTTACCAATTAGTTTTGAGGCTATATCAATTGTAACCTCTCTTTTTCCTACTATAGAAGCATTGGTTATTTTGCTAAGAGCGTCTGCTAAAGGATCCAACCTCGTCATCCACATTCACCTATTCGTATTTCTTCCATCCCATAAGGGGAGCTATTTCCCTGAAGCATTGTCTACATAAGTATAGATTGTACTTCCTTATGATGCCGTATCCAACTCTACCGCACCTGCGGCATCGATAAGCCCCTTTACCTTTTGTCCTTTTCTTTTTATCCGTTTTTATAGCCATGTTAATCGCCCTCCTCTATTATTTCTAAGTTTAAGTAATTCCTGGCAAATACTATTGCCTCCTTTTTTGATAGTAGGTGTTTCCTAGGTATGTGGCTTCTTTTAATTCTTCTCCTCTTAACTCTATAGCCAATTCTTTCCAATGTAACATTAACATCCATCCCAAATACACCAATCTCGGCCTTATACTTAATTCCAGGTATGTCAATATGTTCCTTTATTCCAAAAGAGAAGTTTCCAAATTCATCGAATGACTTAGCCTTTATTCTCCTTCCAACAGCCTCTACAACCCTGTCTAGAACTTCTAAAGCCTTCCTTCCTCTAACAGTAACTGAAACAGCTATTGGCTCCCCCTTTCTGATCCCAAAATTCCTTATTGTCCGCTTTGCCTTATGAATCACCGGTTTTTGATTAGAAAGTTCTTCTAGAATTAGAGATGTCTTCTGCAAGATTTCACCACTACGTCCTGGACAAATATGTAACGTTACAGAGTGAACTCTCGGCTTTAATGCAGGATTCCTCTCCCATCTTTGTATGATTTCTTCTTCCTTAATTGATAATGTATACGCTTCAGAGTTCATGATTCTCTCACCTTTATGGCAGGCGTTCCCTCTCCCACGACCATTATGTTATGGGGAAGAACCCTGTAAATTTTATCAGGTCTATCTAAATCCTTAGCCTCTACAAGCTCACTAACTTTTTCTATCCGGCAGATTCTACCCGCCTTCTCTCCTTTGAGTATAATTCCAATATATCCCTCTCTAAGTGGGAAATATCGCAGAACTTCCTGCTGGGGAACTCTTATAAGAAGAGAATCTCCTAGAGAAACTCCAAAATATTCACTTTCTGGATGTATGACAAAATTTCTACCATCATGTGTTCCTAATTGTAGTTTTCCTTCTTTTATGGAAACCTTCCTCTCAATTTTAACTAATTTCTTATCAGCCTCTTCCCTCGGAATTTCAATCGGTTTTATGTGATGCTTTGCATCAGGGACCAATCTAAGATTAAGATCAATATCTGGAATAGAAATCACATCCATTACGCCTACAATAAACTTGTAGTCATACCTGGGCTTTCCATCGACAAGGATCCTTTTTTGAGATATAATCCTGCGAGCTTCTCTCCCAGTTAGAGCTAAACCTAAGATATCTCTCACTAATATGAGAAGAGGAATTCCATCCTTTATTCCATGAGGGCCAGGTTTAGGTCTTACTGCCCACTTTTTTATCCTTCTCGGAACTGGCCAGTGCTTGGGGCTGGCTAGCCTTTTTAAGTGTGCAGTGCTGCCTTTTCTACCCATCTAACCTCCCCTCCTTTCTAATGAAGCCTTTCTTTCCTCATCTTTCAGATCTAGCTCTATAATCATGACTTTAGAGGGATGAATTGGAACAGGAACTTCCGTTCCATCAACTTTTTTCCTCCTTAATCCTTCAATGTGGATTCTGTACTTTTTTCTGTCTACCTTAATCACTTTGCCTTCATGCATTCTGTAGTCCCCCCTTAATACGATAACTTTATCTCCGACCCTAATCGGGAAAGACCTTGTGAGATACTTCTCTCTAAGCTCTGGAGATAAATGAGCTGACATAATCTTTCCTCGATGATGCTTTGGGGCTCTATACAGGTACTTCCTCTGCTTTGATGGTTTAGAAGATGTTGGCTTTTTCATAACATCACCCTTTTCATACAACAGTTGCCGCAAGAGCGCCCAGAGTAGGCCAACGCTCTATTGCTTCTTTAGCAATTGGTCCTTTAACTTCGCTGCCTTTGGGAACTCCTTCGTTATCGACAATAACTGCAGCGTTATCCTCAAACTGGATCCATTGCCCATTCTTCCTCCTATATGCTTTTTTCTGCCTGATAATTATGGCTCTCATAGGTTTATGCATAAGTTCGTTTTTACCTTTCTTTACTACTACGACGACCATGTCTCCAACACTTGCAGAAGGTAATCTTCCTTTTCTGCCCTTATATCCTACCGTCCCAACGATTTCTAATATTCTAGCACCAGTATTATCTGCACATTTGATTCTAGCAAGTGTAGGAAGGCCACGTGTTATTTTAGGTTTAATGCCTTGAACTTTGCGTCTTCTTGCAAGCCTTCTAGCCAAATTTCACCCTCCCTTTTCTCGCAGGAGATCCAGCTTAACAGGTATAAAAAGTTTGAATATTTTTTAACTGGACCTAAGTCTATCTGCAATGTCCCTTCCAATTATGACACCAGAAGCAGAGGCCTGTAGTAGTCCCCTAGACACCCCTGCAGCATCTCCTCCGGCATAAAGTCCTTTTATTTTGAGGCTTTCAAGGTTAGGACCGAGTTTTAGTTTGGCTGTATGGAGTTTTATCTCAACACCATAAAGAAGGGTGTGATCAGAATATATTCCTGGCATTAACTCATTTAAAGCCCTTAGAGTTTCTATTATGTCAGTAAGGTATCTATATGGGAGCACAAAACTTAAATCACCGGGAACCGCTCCTCTTAAAGTTGGTCTTACTATGCTTCGCTTAATGCGATTAGGCGTACTTCTCCTTCCTCTAATGAGATCTCCCAGCCTTTGAATTAACGGTTGATTTCCTGCTATGTTATTTGCCAACCTAGCTATGTCTAGTGCATACGATATCGTGTTCTCAAATGGCTCTGTGAACTTTGTAGATACTAATAAAGCGAAATTTGTGTTTTCAGTCATTTCATCTCCTTTGGATAGTCCGTTTACTGTTACAATTCCCCAATATGATTCGGTTATGACTTCTCCTCCCGGATTCACGCAGAACATCCTAACCTTGTCATCGAATGTTTTAGAGTAGTAAACAAGCTTCGGTTCATACAGGACATCGGTGAACTCTCTCATCGTTTCAGCTGGTACTTCAACCCTAACTCCTAAATCTATCCTTCCACCCTCGACACCCAGAGACAGTCTATTTGCTTCATTAACTAACCAGTCTGCGCCAACCCTTCCAGGCGCTGCAACAACAAATCTAGATCTTATAATTCCATCTCCCTGAACCTGAACCCCTTTTACTCTGCCATTTTCTACTATTATGTGCTCTACTCTCTTTCTGAAAACCATCTCTACTCCAAGATCTTCTAAAACTCGTCTGAAGTTATTGAGCACTTTTCTGCTTCCACTAAGTCCCATATGCCTTACTCTGTAAGGAATGAGAAGAAATCCATGTTTATAGGCCTTTCGCTTTAATTCCTTTATCTTATCAACATCTGTTCCCCAAATCTTTTTTGGAGCGCCCATTTCAACATACAAATGGTCAACATAAGAAATTATCTTGAGAAGACTGCTTTCATCAACAAATTCGTGCAAAGAACCTCCAACTTTATCGCTTAAGTTAATCTTACCATCACTAAAGGCACCAGCTCCTCCAAATCCTGACATAACTGAACAAACTGAGCAAAGAGTACATTTTCCAGATATCCAAGCCGGACACTTTCTATTTTCCAAGTCCGGGCCCAAATCCAAGATTATAACATCAGCATCAGGGAATCTTTGCTTTATCTCATATGCCGCAAATATCCCAGTGGGACCTGCTCCAACTATTGCAACATCATAGCTCTTTGGCAAGATCAGACCCTCACAGCCTTGCTAGTCGCAAATAAAAGTATTACTGAGAGAAATTTTTAACTCAAAAAATGCATGAAAAATCTTAATTCTGAAGTTGAACATTCGCCTCTTAGAAGTAAATATGAAGCAAGACTCAGAAAACATAGCTAACATTAGTGATCTTGAAAATCTAAAAAGATTTTTGCCCCTTCTCTCTGAGAGAAGCAGAGAGAAGGTCTTTTGGGTTTTAAATAATAGAAGAGTAACTAAATATGTATTCAAACCGAGCGGTAGGGAGTTATGGGTAGTTAGTGGAGAAGGAGGAGACTATTTGGTGTTAGGCGATTATTATTGTGCTTGCTTAGATTTCTACTTAGAGTCCTTAGTCAGGATAAGGAGAACCTACTGTTATCACATCATTGCCAAAAAAATTGCAGAATTAATAGGAAGTTACCGCACTTATGAGGTTCCTGACTCAGAATTCGAAAATTTAGTGAATGATTTAATGAGACATGCATTAGACCTTTCAAAATAGGTAAATGCCTTGGATCGGCTTCTTTAATCAAGAGAGTGTTAATTTGGAAACACTTGATTTACCTGGACAATAATTATTTGGCAGTAACATTTATCATACTGATCTGAGTGCCATATGATGAATTCCCCTCAATTCCATTATGGTGAGGTGTAGGTAGTGAATCCAAATCAAGAAGATGAGGCTATAGCTAGTTTTCAAAGACGGTTGATTAAGGAAGCCGTTGCTAAGAAAATAGCTGGAGACCTTCTTTTTTCACCTAATATTGGTTTATCTATGAGAAAATGGAGAGAGTACTTTGGAATTAAGCAGAGTGATTTAGCTAGGTTACTAGGAGTATCTGCAAGCGTAGTGTCAGACTATGAGTCTGGTAGGAGAAGAAGCCCTGGCTCGCTTGTAATCAAGAGGTTTATTATCTCCCTAATAGAGGAGGATGAGAAGAGAGGAGGGAAAGTTTTCAAAACCTTAGCTAAGATGGCAGGAATTCAGCCATTCTTAAATTCCGTTGTCGATATGAGAGAGTTTCCAGTTCCCGTTGATATCGAGTCATTTGTAGAATTAGTAGATGGAACATGGCTCTACAAACCGCCAAGGGAATTCAACATTAACGGTTATACGATCATTGATAGCTATGCTGCCATCAAAAACCTTAGCGGTAGCTCAGAATTCATACTTTTATTTGGTTCTTCCACAGAAAGGGCTTTAATCTTTACGAAAGTGTCAGAAGGAAAGAGTCCCATGGTGGCATTGAAGGTATTCGACTTAAAGCCAAATTTAGTCGTATTACACGGGCTTAGTCCAGAATCTGTTCATGATCTAGCTATTAAGCTAGCCGAAATCATGGGAATACCCTTAGTAGTATCAGGAGTTCCTGATATAACTTCTCTTGCCCAAAAACTGAGGGAGTTCTCACCTCTTTAGCTTCGACAAAAGTCGAGTGTGTTTAAGTTATAAATGAAAAATTTAAATATGATAGGGTTCACGAAGTAGAGATAACCTATCGATCCTCTATTCTCTCGATTGTACTGATTTGATCGAACCACCGATTTCCACTGTTATTTCATAATAATGATAGATGAGACCATCTAAGGTGTTAGAATGAAGCTAATCGAGATGGGAAAATACCGAGTGTTGATGACCGGCAATGAGGCAATAGCTAGAGGTCTCCTAGAAAGTGGCGTCAAGGTTGCAACAGCCTATCCTGGGACCCCAAGCAGTGAAATATTGAGTGCTTATGTGAGAATCTCGAAGGAGAACAATTTAAGCGTCTATGCAGAATGGGCAGTTAATGAAAAGGTCGCTTTTGAAATATCTTATGCCGCGTCGCTGTGTGGATTAAGAGCAGCAGTGATAATGAAGCATCTTGGCACGCATTGGATTTTGGATCCTCTATCAGTTTCTGCAGTTACTGGGATAGGAGGAGGTCTTGTAGTAATCTCTGCTGATGATCCTGCCCCCCTAAGCTCTCAAAGCTCAACAGATACTAGAAATCACGCAAAACTTGCTCACATAATCGCTGTTGAGCCATCAGATCCAGCGGAGGCAAAAGAACTAGTTAAAGAAACTGTAAATCTCTCAGAAAAGGTAGGACTTCCAGCAATCTTCAGATATACAGATAGAATAGCACATGGCAGAACTCCAGTAGACCTAGGAGATTTTAACACTAATGGGTATAGAAGGCTGCCTACATTCAAAAAGGAACCAGATAAACTAGTTTCAATCGCTCCAAATGCAAGAAAGAACATTCCTAACCTATTCAAAAAGCTGGAGAAAGCTAAGAAAATAGTTTCCAGGCCACCATGGGTAATTAAGGAAGGTCCTCCTGATGGTGAATTTGGTATAATAACCTCAGGCAGCCCGTATCACGATGTAAAGGAAGCACTTTCTTTGATGGGCATTGATGATATTCCCATTCTCAAATTGCTTATATCCAACCCCTTACCTGAAGAACCCATATTAGATTTCTTATCCAATCTGAATGAGGTCTTAATTGCTGAAGAACTGGATCCTATTATAGAACTAGAGGTATTTCGAATAGCTCTTTCAAATGATCTTTCAATTAAAATCTACGGTAAAAGTACGGGTCACCTAAGACCATATGGAGAGCTAACTACCGATCAAATACTCCATGCCATCCATTTAATAAAGAAAAAATACTCTGGCTATGTACTTCCAGAGTTAAATGTTGGGGATGTACCTAGGAGGATACCACAGCTTTGTGCTGGCTGCTCTCATAGAGGAGCCTACATTTCTATAAAAAATGCTCTCAAAAAAGCCTGTGGGGAGCGTGGAATAGTTTTAGGAGATCGTGGGTGTTACAATCAGGGAGCAAATCCTCCGTTGAGGGCAATCGACACGGCAATTGCTATGGGATCTAGTATTGGAATGGCAGTTGGCCTAGCAAAATCGGGTCTTCAAAATTCGATAATTGCGGTAATTGGAGATTCTACATTTTTCCACGCAGGAATACCTCCATTAATTGATGCATATGTTCACAAAGCTCCTATAGTTGTAGCTATATTGGACAATTCTTGGACATCCATGACCGGTCACCAACCAAATCCGGGAACGGGAAAGAATGCAATGGGCGAACCAGCTCCAAAGGTCTTTCCGGAAAGAATAGTTGAGGGCATAGGTATTCAATTCATTAAAGTGGTAGATCCTTACAACATCGCTGAATCTGAGAAGGCAGTGATCGAAGCTTTATCAGCTGCAAAGAATGGACCTGCAGTAGTAATATTCAGAAGGGAATGTGTCCTTCAGGAACTTAGAAGGCTTAGAAAGGAGGGAATTCGACTAAAGCCGCTTAAAGTAAATCTAGCAAAATGTACGGGATGTCGTATATGCATAAGAACAGGATGTCCCGCTTTAGAATTCAATTTCTTCGATAATAAAGCGAGAATTATAGAGGAAAAATGTGTAGGATGCTCTATCTGCGCTCAAATATGTCCATCTAATGCTATCGAATCTAATGAGAGGGAGGCAGGATTATGGTGAATGGGGTAGTTAGTATTATATTGAGCGGGATAGGGGGACAGGGCCTGAGAATTGCGTCCCAAATCCTAGGAGAAGCAAGTATCCGGGCAGGCTTCGATGTGAAAATAAGAGAGAGCCATGGACTCGCTCAAAGGGAGGGATCTGTTGTAAGTCATGTCAGAATTGGGAAGGAAGTTCACTCCTTTCTGATCCCAGAAGGAACTGCTCAAGCCCTAGTATCGCTGGAGTTGTTAGAAGGAGCCAGAAATATCAAGTATCTAAAACCTAACGGATTAGCGGTTCTTAACGATAAATTATTGTATCCGGTGTCTTATTATACAAGAGAAACTGCTTATCCAGATAAAAAATGGATTCTTTCGGTGTTTAAGCAGCATAGAGCTAAATTGGCTTTGATAAATGCAGAAGCTTTGGCTAAAAGAGCTGGAGATCTAAGGGCTTCTAATGTTGTCATGTTAGGCTTTCTGGCAGCATCTAATGTGCTGCCTTTTTCCCCAAAATTTGTTGTAGAGGCTATAAAAGCCATATTTTCCTATTCTGCTGATGTAAACATCAAAGCTTTTGAGTTAGGTTTTGAAGCCGCGAGGTCGGTGGATTATGAGACCTGATAGGTCTGTTGGTATTGTTGGATGGGGAGCTTATGTTCCCAAATATAGAATAACATCTAAAGAACTTGCTAGAGCTTGGGGGAAAGATTGGAAGAAGTATGCAGCTGGCATTATGGTTGAAGAGAAAAGCGTTCCAGGAATAGATGAAGATACCTTCACAATAGCCTACGAAGCTGCCAGAAATGCTCTTACAAGGGCGAGAATCGATCCTAGCGAAATTAAAGCAGTTTTTGTGGGTACAGAATCCAAACCATATGCTGTAAAACCTACAGCTACGATGCTTACAGAAGCACTAATGATAGGGGGAGAGGAAAGACTTACCCTTGGAGCGGACTTTGAGTTTGCTTGTAAGGCAGGATCAGAGGCAATGCAAGCAGTCATAGGTCTAGTTGGATCTAGAATGATAGAATACGGGCTTGCTGTTGGAGCTGATACAGCCCAAGGAGCCCCAGGAGATGCGCTTGAATATACTGCATCTGCAGGAGGCGCAGCATTTGTAATTGGTCCTGAAGACAAATCAGTAGCCAAGATTTTGGCTACCTGCTCATATGTGACGGATACTCCGGATTTCTGGAGAAGACAACTAGCTAAGTATCCTTCTCACACGAGCGGCTTTACAGGGAAGCCAGCTTATTTCACTCACATAATAAACGCTTCGAAAAAGCTAATGGAAGAATTAGGCACAACACCAAAAGATTACGATTATGTGGTATTTCATCAACCAAACGGAAAGTTCCCACTTAAAGTAGCCAAGATGCTGGGGTTCACAGAAGAACAAGTGAAACCCGGGTTGATCACTCCTTATATAGGAAACACCTACAGCGCCTCCTCTCTAATAGGACTTGCTGCCGTCTTAGACATAGCTAAACCTGGAGATAATATCCTAGTTACCTCATTTGGTTCGGGTGCGGGAAGTGATTCCTTCCACATAGAGGTCTCTGATAGAATAGAAAAGGTCAGGAACTGTGTACCACGGGTAATCGATTTCATCAAAAGGAAAGTTTATGTTGATTATGCAATCTATTCCAGAAACAGAAGAATGATAAAAATGCCCGCTGGCTCAGGAGACTACTGAGGTGGAAGTTTTGCGAAGACCAGTCATCGCTGGAGTTGGCTTCACAAAGATAACTGCACATTGGAAGTACAGCTTAAGGGATCTTTCATCAGAAGCCGCATTAAAGGCACTTAGCGATGCTGGAAACCCTAAGATCGACGCTATCGTGGTTGGAAACATGATGTCTGGAATAGCAAATGGTCAAGAGAATCTCGGCAGTCTAGTAGCAGAAAGTATAGGCCTTAGTGGCGTGCCAAGCGTTAAGATAGAAGCAGCATGTGCCTCCGGAGCTGCAGCAGTTATGTGGGCTTGTTTAGGAGTTCTTTCAGGTCTTTTCAATTCAGTCCTAGTTGTAGGAGTAGAAAAAATGACAGATGTGACAGATAAGGAAGATGTGAGTTCTGCGCTAGCAACTGCCGCAGACTATGACTATGAGGTCTTTTTTGGTGCAACCTTCCCTTCATTAAATGCAATTATTATGCGTAGCTATGCAAAAACTTACGATCTGGCTCCTGAAGACTTCGGACATCTCCCAATCTTAATGCACAAAAACGCTGTAGATGTTCCACATGCACAACTAAGATTTCCGATTAACATGGAGGGATATCTCAATTCTCCAATAATATCAGACCCACTAAAACTATTTGACTGTGCTCCCATAGGGGATGGAGCCGCAGCATTAGTGATAATGAGGAGAGATAGAGCTAGAAACTCAGAGCATCTTATTGAGATAATCGGTTTTGGTTCGGCTACTGATACGTTAGCAATGTACAGGAGAGAAGACCTTGCTCGCCTTAAAGCGGCAGAACTTGCAACAAAAAGAGCTTTATCCATGGCTGGGCTGGAACCAAAAGATTTCGATATAGTTCAGATACATGACGCTTTTAGCGTAATAGGATATCTTAATCTTGAAGCCTTAGGAATCGTAGAAAGAGGTAAGGCTCATGAGTTTATAGCTTCAGGGGACGCAGATAGATCAGGTGCTCTTCCAGTCAATCCAGAAGGTGGTTTGAAAGCAAGAGGTCATCCCGTGGGTGCTACGGGGGTTTATCAGATAGCAGAACTAGCATTGCAGCTATCGGATAGAGCTGGATCATCACAGATAGAGAATCCTAATGTAGGAGTAGCAATGAATGTTGGTGGAACAGGCTCTAACGTATTTGTTCATATTCTGAGGAGGGTTGAGTAATGTGGGCATACAGACTGAATATTCCTAGCCACTGGAGGCTTTTACCAGAAAGATATAGGCTTATTGGTGGGTATTGCGAGGAATGCGGATACAAAACATTTCCAAAACAGAAGATATGCCCCAAATGTGGGTCTAAAAGGATAAAATCAGTCGAATTACCTAGAAAAGGCAAAGTCATTACCTATACCGTAGTTCAAACGCCTCCTAGAGGATTTGAGTACTACACTCCCTATATCCTAGCAATAATTGAACTCGAAGACGGAACCAGGGTTTTCAGTCAGCTAACCGATATTGAACCCTCGGAAATCCACGAAGGACTAGAGGTTGAAATGACTATAAGGAAAATAAGGGTTAGCGGAGAATCAGGAGCTATTGCTTATGGATATAAGTTTCGCCCTAGCTAGGGCCATAATCAAACTTACTTCCAAATCTTTTTCTTTTCAAGTAGTACTGCGGTAATTGATATGCCACTATCTTATAGAGGTCGTGCTAGAGAGCTACTCTTAGCTAAAGGTATAGAAGACTACAATTTCATCCGCATTATTCACAAGGATGGAGTGGAGTTAAGCGGTATCTTAATACCCCGAGCTGAGCTTGAAGATGACAAACACATAGTTTTAAAACTTGAAAACGGATATAACGTAGGAATCGCGATAGATTCCATCTTAGAAATAGAGCTGCTAAGCAAACAGAGGGAGATTAGAAAGGAAGAAAAGTTAATTGCCCGGAAAGCTCCCATAAAAGGGCTGCCTAGGGTCCCTTTAATAGTCACTGGAGGGACCATTACCTCAAAGGTTGACTATGCAACAGGAGCAGTTAAGCCTTATGAAAAACCTGAGGAACTATTAGATCTAATTCCAGAGATATCAGAAATAGCCAATCTATCATATATTCCACTGATGTCGATTTTTAGCGAGAACATGACCCCTCAGCATTGGATAAAGATAGCAAAAGAAGTTGAGAAGGAGATAAACTCAGGATCGGAGGGAGTTATAATTGCTCATGGAACTGATACAATGCATTTTACTGCAGCTGCGCTATCCTTCCTATTAGAAGGATTATTTAAGCCAGTTATTCTGGTAGGAGCTCAACGTTCGATCGATAGACCTTCAACAGATGCTGTTCTTAACCTGTTTTCTGCAGTCAAAATGGCTGTAGAGGGTCCTATAGCTGAATCAATGATCGTAATGCATGGAAGTCCTTCTGATGAGTATACGTATGCAATAAGAGGAGTTAGGGCAAGAAAAATGCATACCTCAAGGAGAGATGCATTCTTAAGCGTAAACGAGCCTCCTTTAGCAAAAATAACAAGAAAAAGTATAGAGATACTCGGCAGGAACTACAATAAGAGACAGAAGGAAGGAGAGGTAAGGGCAGCGGATAAAATGCAAGACAGAGTTGCCCTAATATACTCTTGGCCTGGAATCGCTCCTGACTTCTTGGATTTTGTCGTAGATAAGGGATACCTAGGTCTAGTTTTGGCCGGGACGGGTCTTGGGCATGTTCCAACAAGACTTATTCCTAAGATAAGGGAGCTAACAAAGGATGGAATTCCAGTTGTAATGACATCACAGTGTCTCTTCGGAAGGATGAATTTGAACGTTTATGAAACTGGACGTCTCTTGCTTGATGCTGGAGTAATATCTGTTGGAGATATGTTGCCTGAGGTAGCCTTAGTCAAGCTAATGTACGTTCTAGGGAAAACAACTGACATGAATGAGATCAGGAGGATGATGAAGGAGAATCTAAGGGGAGAAATCAGCAATTTTCTAAGTATAACGGTTTTCCCACCGGGAGATGTCTCCTATGTTTGATTATAAAGCCCTAGGATTGAAAGTAGGTATAGAAATACATCAGAGATTAAACACTCATAAACTCTTTTGCAACTGTCCTTCATTGTTGAGAGAGGAAGATCCTCCTCTTTGGTTCAAACGTAGGCTTCGAGTATCGAGAAGTGAACTTGGGCTAATAGACCCGGCTGCAAGATTTGAACAATTAAGGGATAGAGAGTTTGTTTACGGAGTCTATCCTGATACCGTGTGTGAGGTAGAGTTAGACGAATGTCCTCCTCTCCCTATCAATAAAGAGGCCTTGGCTATCTCAATAGAAGTAGCTCTTATGTTAAAGATGAGCATAATTGATGAAATCCATGTTATGAGAAAAATCGTGATTGACGGGAGTAATACTACCGGTTTTCAAAGAACTGCGCTTATAGCCGTTGGCAATAAAAACAGTTACATTGAAACGTCTTATGGTCCAGTAAGAATAAAAACCCTTTGTTTGGAGGAGGAATCAGCATTTATAGTAGAGTCCACGCCACTCAAAGCTAGATATAAGCTAGATAGACTTGGAATACCCCTAGTAGAGATAGCTACAGAACCTGATATTTGGCACCCAGAACAAGCAAGAGAAGCAGCTTTAAGGCTTGGAAGATTACTAAGAGCTACTGGAAAAGTTATGAGAGGAATAGGAACAATAAGACAAGATCTCAACATAAGCATTTCCAAAGGAGCCAGACAGGAAGTGAAAGGTGTGCAAGAACTCAATGCTATACCAGAAATTATAAAACGGGAGGTCCAAAGGCAAGTTTCATTATTGGAGATCATGAAAGAGCTAAGAGCTAGAGGACTAAACAAGGAGGCTTTTAACGGAGAGATCATAGATGTTACGGATCTGCTTCAAGAGATTTCCACAGGCTTCATTAGGAAAGCTCTCAACAGAGGAGAAAAGGCGTATGGATTATTGCTTCCTTCCATGAGAGGAATCCTGGCAAAGGAAATTCAACCAGGGAGAAGGTTTGGAACTGAGCTATCAGACTACGCAAAGGTCTTTGGAGGCGTTGGAGGTATAATTCATTCCGATGAAGCTCCGTTATATGGTCTTAGGGAAGAAGTCATAACAAAAATCCTAGAAAAGTTAGGTGGTGGGCCTCATGATGCATTCGTGCTCGTTCTATCTTCTAAGGATGTGGCCAGACTTGCTCTTAATGCAGTTTTAGATAGAGCAAGACTCGCACTGGAGAAGATACCAACAGAAACTAGAAAAGTGTTACCGGATGGCAATACCTCCTTCTCAAGACCTCTCCCAGGTTCAGAGAGAATGTACCCAGAAACAGATATTCCGCCCATAAATTCTCGTGAAATCATAGAAAAGGTCTCTAAAAGTCTTCCTGAATATCCTGAAGAAACTATTAGTCGCCTTATAAATTCTTATGGATTGAGTCAGGAGCTCGCTGAACTGCTGTTTGATAACTGGAGGTTTAAACTATTTGAGGAAATTGCTAGCAACTATCCAAATATTTCTCCGAGCTTTATAGCGACCACTCTTTCTTCTACCTTAACTGCTCTAAAGAGGGAAGGAGTTCCTATAGAAAACCTTAGAGATGAAACGTTTAAAGAAATATTTGCATATATTAATGATGGAAAATTGGCAAAAGAGGCAGTTCCAGAGGTTTTAACTGAATTAGCTATGAGCAAAGCTTCTTCGTTGGCAGAGATCGTCTCTAGGAGATATATGAGCTTAAAACAATTAGATGAGATCATAGATGCAAAAATAGCTGAACTCCACAAAGAAATCTCTGAAAGAGGTGAGAGAGCATACGGTTTACTTATGGGAAGGGTTATGGCAGAGGTAAGAGGAAAGATCGATGGAGCAATAGTAAGCAAGAGAGTAAGAAAGAAGCTTAGTGAATTCCTTCATAAGGATTAGAAGTAATCCACAAGGGAGCTCCTCCTAACTCCTGAAACAACTTCTCTAAAGCTAGTTCCAAGGGCGCCCAACAGTTGACCAAAAGTAGTTTCCATGATCTCCAAATATTTATCTAAATCTAAATCTTCTTTTGTTGCAAACTCTACAGGCTTGACTCCATTCTTATCTTTAGTCTTAACGAAAGAAATGACAGCTCCAGGCGGAATCCTTATGCCTTTCTTCTTTTCTAGCATCATAGCGGCCTTTACGTGTTGAGGCGTAGTTTTGACATAACCACTAGTAGGCTTAGTTAGCATAACCTCGAAGGCAACCTCTTGAAGGGAGAACTCACCTCTCTCAAGCTTCTTGCACCAGCCTCTTATGACTTCAAATATCCTTTGTTTAGCATTTTCAAGATCTTCCTTATTTCTAACATCCTTAAGTATGGAAATCACATTTTCAAATGCTCTTCTGACAAAGGCAGGGATGTTTCTCTTCTTCCCCAACAAGCCCTTTATTTCAACACTCCCATCTTCAAGAATTCCAAGATAATTTTTCTTGAGTTCAGACAGGATAACATATCTGTAAACCTTGTCTAGTTCCAATTCTATCCCTAGCTTCTCATTTATCTTCCTACACAGCTCCTCAATTTTTTCTTGCGGGGCATTTTCGATGAACAAGCTATCCGTATCGCCATAGATTACTCTTAACCCCGCCTTTTCAGCTTCCTCTATGGAAGACAGAATTGCCTTCCTTCCTATTGCAGTGATCATTTCTGCAGTTGGTGGGGAATATAGTGGGAAGTTTTCATAGCCAAAGACTCCGTATGACGCATTAAGAAGTACCTTTAATCCCCTCTGAACTGCTCCATACCAATCTCTTTCCAAGGGGCTTCTTGTTGGATCCTTCTCTATCTTCTTATACCATTTGACCCTAAGATCTCTTATAGTTTTGATTAAATCTGGGATTATCCCTAGTCCTCTTCTACAAACCCAATGAGGAAGCTCTTCAACTGGTCTATTTGTTTTACAACTTTCATGTGGACAATTTATAGTTTCAAAGCTTATTCTCCAAGTTCCAATAATGCTAGGGTACATGCTAGCAAAATCTAGTACAGCAACATTGAAATGGGGGCCTGGAACGGGTTCTAATACAAGCGCTCCCTTATACTTTTTTCCTTCAATAACTGCCTTGCTGAAGGTTTCTTCTCCTCGAATCATTCGAATCTCTTCAGGGTTTGGTATTAACCAACCACGCCTTCGATATTCATAAAATATCATGTTCGAAATCCATTTAGAGATACCATATCTTGCTACATCCTCTATAGTAAGTTTTGAGATTCTCGAAAAGACAAACAGAAGTCTAATCAAAGAATTGTTATCTATTGTACCTAGTTTTAATGTTAAATAAGCATCTTGAAAGGAATATTCTGCTAATTGTTCAGGAGGGAGTTCTGGAATGTTTGATTTATCCACTTCTATTTTTCTTTCATTTAATAACGCTTCTGCTATCTCATCGAGAGTAGATCCTATGTAGGCGTTGTTAAATATGTATACTCTGATGGAAGAATTTCTGAATAGCTTATAGAGATCTATATGAACCCCTGTCTCTACAGTAACTTTGTCTCTCTCCTTCTTTATTATATTGGACTCGATTCCAAGTTCTTTTGCTCTTTCTGCTAGGTAAGGAAGATCAAAATCATCACCATTAAATGTTAAAATCAACGGATAGGATCTAATCACGCTAAAAACTTCCTTAATTAGTTCTTCTTCTTGCTCATGAACTATTATTTTTGCTCCCAGTCGAGTTTCGCTTTTCTTGGGAGCTCTTCCTCTCCTCAAAATATGGACCTCTTTTAACCCATCGTTTCCACTGAGTGAAACAGAGATTATTGGCCATTTAGCATCTTTTGATCTTGCAATCATTCCCCTTGGAGACGCTACTTCTATATCTAAAGCTAAGATCTTCAATTTAGGAGCTGGTTGTCTTAGAAGGGGGATAAGACGCTTTGCAAATTCTAATTCCTCTTTTCCGCCGGACAGAAGCTCAATTATTCTCTGATCTTCGGCCTCAAATCTGCATGAAACCTCTATCTTGTTAGGACCATCTATCGTATACAGAGCTCCAGGTTCCAGTTCTGTGTCATATATGTAGCAGTTGTAGTACTTGATGTTTGCTTCCCACACGCGATAACCCTGGGATCGAAGCGTCTCTCTAATGTTGTTTGATGATCCACCTATTGCCAGAGGATCCTTTGCCTCTATTTTAGTCAGCACTACCTCTCTGTCCTCTAACACATTGAACTTACTGATTGTAGAAACTGAACAAACTCTAGACATGAGATTTTGTCCGAGAATCTCCTTAATTCTTTCTGGAGGAGCATCCGTTAAAAGATAAGGTCTGTGCCCGGTCCAATCAACCATGAAAAATATCTCTTGTTTCTCTGGGTCAAAAAACTTGAGTCTTGCAGCCTTGGATTTTCCCTCATAATCTACCGAGAGTAAGTATGCATCTCGACTCATTCTAACACTGATATCAAAGTCTCCCATCGTGCTTTTTAGGATTCACATAGGTAAATTTACAAAACTATCTTTTAATATGGAATTGAATCTGGCAAGAGGATAGGTGATAAATGTGGGAAATTCCATAAAACAACTGACTGCAGTACTCCTATTTTCCCTAACCATTCTTCTCCTCCAAACACAGGCTCAACCCCTAACTTTTGGAGAAAATGTTGCAGATCTAATAATACTTGAAGACAATTCGATGGAGTTGAGAGGAATTTGGAATAAACCTATTCGACCATGGGAAATAGCTTCATATCTTACCAGAGGGATACCTCTATCCTCAGATTTAGTATATGTTAGTAACTTATCTATTGAGAGAGGTGAAAGTGACGACAAGCTTAGAGGGGAGCTAACTGCTGTAATATATCCCAGATTAAATCCAAGAGAGGTCAGACCTGATATTATAAAGGAGTATCAGGCTAGAAACCTGCTCACTAAGTCCAGAATAGTTGACCTACTTGCAGTCTTATATGGGGAGGACATGCTAGTGTACTATGGAATAGAAACAGAGCTTAGAGATGTAAACATAACATCAGTAGTTCATGGTAATTTTACCGTAACTACACTAATGATAAATGCAACGGTTGAAAGCTCGGCTGAATTCATAGAATCACTTAATTTGACGTTTGTTGCAAGAAGAGTCTCTGAAACTCTCTATGCCATAACTTATTCAATGAACTTAACGACTTCATCCATTCCGCCGTCAAAAGAAGAGGGATATCTTATTATTGATCTAACACCAATCGTGAAATTTTTTCCATCCGATACTGTTACAATGCTTAAGGTAAATCTGACCCATAGCTCTCTACAACTCGTTAAGTCAGATCCTGAGGCCACACTACTAACTCCACGGCATGCTGAGATACTTTTTGTTCCAATTAATAAGGATACAGTAATATTATACCTAAACGAAGTAAGTTTCTCTCTATTTGCATGGCTTTCGATAGTACTATCGCTCGTGATCGTAACTATCATGGTTGTAACAAAATTTCTTAAAATAAAATTACCAAAATCCTCCTTCCTTAAGTAAAAGAGCACCGTTCTACATCAGCTCAAAGGTATTCCCCTTTTTATCGAAAGGAGATTCTGAGAATTATTTCGAAATAATTCTCTTATATTTAGCCTACTTAGAGCTACTAGTGCGGATTTGAATATATAGATACGAAAAGAAACTAGGATATTTGCCAAAGTCATTCGTAGGGCGCTCTGAAATAGGTAGATCTCTAATCAAAATGGAACTCTGAAAAAGGTTTAACTTTTAAATACAAAGGCCAAGAGTTGTCCAGCGAACCATATTCGGGATTATGGGATGCACATTGCCATCATTTGGATATTCATATCAAGAACTTAAAGACAACGAAGCACGAGCATCAGGGAGAGATCTTAGAGTCTCTTACAAGGAGATAGTTGAGCTTCTAGCTGCTATTAGGGGATTAAAGTTAGATAAGGCGAAACAGCTTCTAGAAGACGTGATCTCTCTAAAGAGACCGATACCATTCAAAAGATATGTGAAAGGCGTTGGCCACAGAAAACAGCTTCAAGGGTGGAAAATAGGAAGGTATCCTGTTAAAGCGGCCAAGATAGTACTTAAAATTCTAAAAAATGTGGAATACAACGCAACAAATAAGGGATTAGAAGCAGAATATCTATATATAAAACATGCAGCCGCTCATAAAGGTCCAAAGTTGAGAAGGTTCTTTCCAAGGGCATTTGGGCGTGCAACTCCGAAGATAGAACAACTCGTTCATGTAGAGATCGTAGTGGAGGAGAGAAAATGAGCGGGCGAGCAAAGCCTATTTATAAACGAATTGTTGAGGAAGGATGGCTCAAAGCAAGACTTCAAGAATTCTTTGAATCTGCTCTCAGAACAGCTGGATTCCATAAAGTAGATGTGGTTAAAACGCCGATAAGAGAAGTTGTAACAATATATGCTGATCGCCCAGGTATTGCAATTGGAAAGGGCGGCAAGAGGATTAAAGAGATAACCGAGACTATGAGGAGAGAATTTGGGTTCAAAAACCCGTATCTTAGGATAGAGAAGGTAGAAGAACCGTTTCTAAGCGCGCAGATAGTCGCTAATTACATAGCTAGAAGGATATTGAAAGGAGAAAGGCATAGAAGGGTGGCCTTTGCAGCACTTCGAAGAGTTATGATGGCTGGAGCTGAGGGAGTGGAGATAAGGATCTCCGGAAAGTTTGGAAAAAGAGCTAGAGAAGACAGGTTTAGAGCAGGAGTCATCTATCGATGTGGTGGAGACTATCTAGAGCATGTAGAGTATGCTGTAAGAAATATATTATTACCACAAGGCTCAATGGGTATAAGGGTAAGGATTGCAAAGCCAGGAATGAAGTTACCTGGTAAACCTCACATCAGAGAGGAAGAGATAGAGAAAATCCTAGCCGAGATATCCCCAGTAGAGGAAAAAATGGAAGAGGAAGAAGTTTCTGAAAAGGTTAAGGTCGAAGAGGAGATTTCTGGGGAGGTAGAGGAAAATGCCGAAGATGAAAGCGGAGGAACTGAGGAATCTGAGCAAGGAGGAGCTTGAAACTAGACTTAAAGAGCTAAGAGAGCAGCTATTTTCACTTAATACAAAGTCTGCACTTGGAACTTTAGAAAAAACTCATATGAGGAAAGAGATAAAAAGAGAGATAGCTAGAGTTCTTACTATAATGAGAGAAAAGGGCTTCTTTTGAGAGGGCGTGCCGATTGAAAAGATCCGATCTCCCATATCATGAGCTGATAGGTCTTAAGACAAAAGTGATTTTTTCCCCTGATCCAACTCAAATCGGAATCTCTGGTGAAATAATAGATGAAACTGCGAATATTCTCGTCATAAGAACGGAGAAGGGAATTAGAAGGATACCTAAAAAGTATAGAGTGTTCGAGTTTACCCTTGGAAGGAAAGTTATTGAACTTAACGGCGAAGATATTTTAGGGAGACCCGAGGAAAGGGTGAAGAAATTATGAGAAAACTTCCAGACTACTTAATTGAGGACGTAGAAATGCCATCAGTCGAATGTGATGACGATAAATGTCCGTGGCATGGAAACATCTCACTTAGAAAGAGAACGTTAATTGGCCGTGTTGTTTCTACTAAAATGACTGGAACTATCAGCGTTGAAATATCTTGGCTGCGATATGTTCCAAAATACAAGCGATATGAAAGGAGAAGAAGAAAGATTCATGCTCACATTCCACCATGCATATCAGTGAAGGAGGGAGATATTGTCAAAATTATAGAGGTTAGGAGGCTAGCTAAGACAGTAGCTTTTGTTACCCTAGGAAAGATGAAAGAAAAGTAAATGAAAAAAGTTAATTTTAGCTCTTCACCTTTTTCTTCGTATTCCATACTTAGTAGTATCATAGAAGGGCATTTCAACCGTCTCTACTTTAATCTCTCCCTTGTTTTTCACAATTAGCTGCGTACCTGGCTCAGAGAGCTCAGTAGGAACGTAAGCCATAGCTATTCCTCTCTCAACTATTGGACTAAATGTCCCGCTAGTGACGCGTCCAACTACTTTACTCTCCCAAATAACAGAGTCTCCCTTCCTAGGAGCCCTTCTAGACAGACTAAGGAGTCCAACTCTTATAATTTCGACTCCTTTTTCTTTTTGGGCTAGAACAATTTCTTTTCCGATGAATTCGTCTTTTTCCATAGCAACGGCGAACTCTAAACGAGCTTCCATGGGAGTTATGTTCTCGTCTATATCATTACCATAGAGACACATGCCAGCTTCTAGTCTTAGTATGTCTCTGGCTCCTAGTCCACACGGTTGGACCCCTTCCTTTCGAACTAGAATTTCAAAGGCCTTCTTAGCCTTGTCAGTATCCCAAAAAATTATCTCATACCCATCTTCTCCAGTATAACCAGTTCTGGAGATCGAGGCCTCGGAATCAAACGCAATAACCTTCTTACCCCTATACCTCTTGAGATCCAAGCCTCCTTCGACATATGGCTCAATAATTTCCTTAGCGTTCGGCCCTTGCACAGCCAACATTACGGTCTTAAATGTTATGTCCTTCACGTTTACATCGAAACCCCACTTACTTATTAGGTAATTAAGCCACTCGAATATCTTTTTCCTTGTTGCCGCGTTAGTGACTTCTAGGAAGACATCTTCACCGAGTCTTAATATTACCTCATCATCCTTAATACCGCCCTTTTCATTAAGAAAGAGCGTGTATCTAGCTCTTCCTGGTCTTACGTCCATATTATTCGTTGTTGCTTTCTGTAAAAGTTTTACGGCATCCCTTCCCTCTACCCAAAACCTTCCCATATGGGATACATCAAAAACGCCGCAGCGCTGACGTACAGCCAACGTTTCTTTAAGAGGTGAAATATAGTATATCGGCAAGCTCCAACCAGCAAATTCTATAAACTTGGCACCCAATCTAGCCTGAATTTCCTTTAGCGGAGTTTCTAGAGGCATCTATGCTGTTGATGTGACTTAATGTTTATACCTTTTTCTGGTGTTGAGACTAATCTGGATAGGATATCTGCACGCAGCATTTCCCATAGGGTCCTTGCGTATATCTCAGATTCCTCTTCCTCTGTTATGAAGGTGGCACCAGGCATAATCTTCTCAGAGCCCTCTAGCTCCCTAATTATTCTCTCGATCATCGACGGGGTGATGCTTATACCTTCCTCTTTGGCCATTCTAAACCATCTCTTTAATAGATCCTCGTAGACTTCCTCTTTCGTTCTTGCTTTCGGGAATATCTTAAGATTTGCCGAGGCGTAAACATTCCTTAGAAATTCAACCCCCTTCATCTGAACGTCATGGTATGTGCTTAGTTTATGGCCCATCATGTATTCAATGTAATCAGAGGGAATTCCCAAAGCAGCCAGTTAGGTTCTGAAGAATTTCCTTAGAGAATGAATCCTGAGATCATGTCTTTTCCTCTTGCCTTTATGAAAACCTGCTTTCCTAAGAACTCTTAGAAGGGCTCCTCTTCCTGCAGATCGCAGACGACAAAGGTAAGGAGGGGAAGAAGGGAAGGGAGGGGGCCAAAGGTTGAAGCTGACCTCCGTGTGGACGAGGAGATCAGGGAAGAGGTGGGTGAACTACCTCACCACTTCCCCGATAAAGAGGAGAGGGAAGATCCTATGGATAAGGGCCAGGCCAGAGATACTGAAAGCGCTAGCTAGGGAGGGATGGGAGAAGTCCCCAGCCTTTGTAGTGCTCGCGCTACCGTCAGAGGTCGAAGCCAAGGGTGAGCTCCTCAAAGGGCCAGACGATGTTCTGGAAAGGCTCCTCAAGTCCCTAGGCCCCTTTGCTTCCGAGGTAAGGGCTATCCCGGGCCGTGGTGCCAGGATCCACGATGAGTACAGGGGGTACGAGGTCGAGTGCCCCTTCTGCTCTACCAAGGCAGAGTACCTCGCACCCCTCGGTCTAGGGGGCTGCCTCCCCGCGAAGTGCCCAGGGTGCGGGGGCTGAGGTCACCTACCGCTCCACGGACGACATAAAAGCCCTTCTCCCCGAGTTCCTCCAGCCTGAGAAGGTCGAGGAGTCTGGGAATCAAGGAGAAGGGACTCTGAGGATCCGCGCTGAGGAGGGAGGCATGGATCCTCCGGATCTGGCACGACCCTGAGGAATGGAGGGACGGGTTTTTGATCTTTTCTAGAGCGATAACGCGCATCGAGTAAGAAACCAGTTATAGAGCGAGCGTGAAGCGTACAGAGTTGAAGCACGCGCGCTGAGATCCTGGCTTATAAGTCGGGGCAGATCGTGGCGATTTCAGTCAACGGAGCATGCCGCCAACAGAGCATACTGCTTTGTCTTTAAAAGCCTAGATTATCCGCTTGTAGTACGCTCCTGACTATGAACTTGGCTAAAGCTTGCCATTAAAAAACAGATCTTCCAGTCTTACCCTTCTCCTTAGCAAGTCTGATAGCCTTGAATACCGCTGAAAAACCGATAAGCAGAATAGAAATTGTCAGACATCCTGATATGGTTATTAGGAAGATATAGCAAGAACTTCCTGCCCTATTATTGAAGAAAGCCTGCCTAAAGTATCTCACAAACGTGATTGATGGGATGAATTCTCCTATTCTCTCAAGTCGAGGTGATAAATTTTCGAGAGGGAAATAGATCTCGCCGAAAACTCCGGTAAGCAAGAGTAGGATAGTTGCAGGCCTTCCTCTGTACTCCCAGACAAAGAAAGGAGCATCCAGCATCAGGCCGATTCCAAACCAACTCATGCTTGCCAGCAAGAGGATGATGGTAGAGAAGAGGATGGAATTAAGTGTGACGGAAGCGAGCAGTGAGCGATCAAGAAGGCTACTGATTACAAGGACGATGATTATGAATATCGTAGATTGTATGCACGTATCGACCATGCTATACAGGAGGAATCTCGGAACTCCCATCCTTGAAGAAATCACTATTTCTAGCTCTCCTTCCTCCTTCAGCTTCCTGAGCCTACCCGCAAACTCCAAAGCGTAATCCGCCGAGAACAAGTAAATTATCCCCAGCGCCACATAATGAAAGACGTTGTATCCATCGTATCTTACATTAGTTCCCTTACTCCAAACGAAGAAAGGAAGCAAATTCGCTAAGAACAGCAAGAAAAAGGTTATGTTGTGGTGTACAATGTATTTTTGATAGTAAAGGCTCAGTTTTCTTCTCCAAATTAGCCATTCAAGTATTCCCCTAAATAGGGAGACCTTTGCAACAATTCTATGTTGAGATATCTCCACTTTAAACACCCAAGAATATTCTTGTTGTGGTTCCTTGGGTTCTGGCTTCCTCTAGACCCTTACTCACCGCTAAAAAACCTATAGTGAGGAACAGCAGACCCAGCATGTAAGTCTGCGTGATCCTAAGCAGTATCTCACTGGAAATAAGTGTTCCTGTGTAGACCTCTCTCAGGGTTCTGACCAAGAAGATCGTTGGAACAAACTGGCCGAAACTACTTAGAGCAGGAGAAATTTTCTCTAGAGGGAAGAAGACCTCACCGAAGATCCATGTTACAAATCTAAGGTAGAGAGGAACAGGAACTATCTTCTGGGTTTTCAGGTGATAACCCATAGACATGAGCACTATACCGAATCCTGTGACAGTTATGGATGGAACGAGGAGTAAGAGGGAAAAGAGGGTTTTTCCTGATGGGAACAGCTCGATATTTATCAATCCGCCTATAGTCAGTATCGCTGCAAAAATAAACTCTCCTTTTAAGCATGAAAAGACGAGATAAGATAACAAGGCGCCTCTAATTCCAAGTTTTGAGACCATGTGGTTCTCTAGTATACCTTTTTGCCTCCAAGATCTGAGAGGAGACGTTAAAGAATCATCCAACGTAGCGCTAAAGGCCAACCCGATGGTAACAAATTCGAGGAGTAAAGAACCTGGATAAGATATTGCCAGCAGCCTTCCTAAGATGGAGAAGGGGAGCAGGCGCATGATGATCCTTAGTATGGTAACTGCTATGTTTACAAGCGATTTTTTCAGGTAGTATAGAGAGATTTGAAGGTTGATTTTGGACATCCTAATCACTAGAACTGCGCCAGCTACAATATCCTTCACCCCAGTCAGACTACTGGGAAGTAGCCTTTGCATTCTCATCCCCAATCAAGCTGATAAACGCCTCCTCCAAGCTCGGCATTTGTTCTTCTATTCTAAGAACCTTAACGCCTTCCTTAACTAGAAGCTCATTAGCAGTTGCGATTAGATCTGAATTTTCCCTTAGAATCCTAAAATTGACTAAGTACTCGCGTTCACCAGCCTTCGTGAAGCTAGATACCTTAAGCCTGGGAATTTTCCTTAAAACCCCCCTGATTACATCCTCATCGCCTGAAACCCTGAGCTTCACTTTTAACACGTCAATTAGAGACAGGAGTTTGAGTTCGCCAACTTTGTCCAGAGCAATGATCTCGCCATGGTTTATGATCGCTGCCCCTGTCGCAAACCTTCTCCACTTCGTGGAGCATGTGGCTGCTTAGAAAGATAGTCTTCCCATCATCTCTAAGTTCCTCTAGTATATCATAGAATTTCAATCGTGTAGGTACATCGAGACCTATGGTCGGCTCGTCCAAGAAGAGAACCTCAGGATTATGAAGGAGCGTCACGACTAGGGCAAGTTTGGCCTTCATTCCAAAAGAGTACTTGTATATGGGCATATCCAGGCCGGTATCCAGATCTAGAAGCTCCATAAGCTCTCTTGCCCTATCCAACGCAAGGCTCGAGGGTACGCCGTTGAGGCTTGCGAAGTATAAAATGTTATACTTTACAGGCGCGTGGGTCATCCACATTAGCTCTATGTTCATTCCATCAAGCCATCCTATCCTATCTCTCACCTTCCCCGGCATGCTCTTGACGTCGTATCCAGCCACCCACGCATCCCCCGCGTCTTGCTTCCAGATCGTTGTCAGTATCTTGATCGTGGTCGTCTTGCCAGCACCGTTCGGCCCCAGATAGCCGAATATCTCTCCTCTCTCCACAGTAAAAGAGACACCTTTAAGCGCATAGATTTTCTTTCTTCCTTTCTCGAACGTCTTGACGAGACCTTTTACTTTTATCATCATTTTTCATAACTAATTGTGAAAATTAAAGAATAACTAAATACATTCACACAGCAGAGCAAAATGGCATGTGCGCTTCCTGACGAGCTTATTGAGGAACTTGAGAGGAAGGCACATAAAAAAGAGGGAAGGGAAGTGATCAGTTCCTCAGCTCTTTCTTTGATGCATGACTAAGCTCCTTAGCAAGCAGAAGGGCCATATCTCTTATTTCATTCCTTATCTCTTCTTTTGGAAGGCTTTGGAGAAGCGAATTTGAAGATCTCAAGTACCTTCCCTGCAGTTGGTATAAAATGTTAAAATTCTATGCCATCAATAGGAAGCATGTGTGACTAAATATGAAAGAGGGAGAGCTTATTGAACTACTTTCTGGCATTGTAGGCGCTGAAAATGTACTTACGGGAGAAATAGAGTTAGCATCATATTCCTACGATGCCTCTAACATTAGAGGATACCCAGATGTAGTTGTAAGACCATCTAATAGCGAAGAAATTGTTGAGATAATGAAAATTGCCAATGAAACAGGAACTCCTATAACGCCGCGCGGTTCCGGGACCTCGATAGTTGGAGGCTCTGTTCCAATCAAAGGAGGAATAGTTGTCGATTTACTAAAAATGAACAACATTATTGAGATAGACGAAGATAACTTGTTAGCAACTGTAGAGGCTGGAGTAACGGTATCTGAGCTTAATAATGCTCTCGAAGAGAACATTTTCTTTCCTATAGATCCTGAAGTAAGAGGTCTTTCAACCATCGGTGGAATACTTGCAGAAGACTCAGCATGCCCCTTATCAACTGTTTATGGTACTGCTAGAAACAACGCTCTAGAAATCGAAGTTGTATTGCCAGATGGGAAAATAGCTCATCTTGGGACGAAGGCTCCTTCTAAGCAAAGACATCTAATGGATTTTATTATAGGATCAGAGGGGACATTGGGTATAATAACAAAGGCCACCGTAAAACTTGCTTCTAAGCCAGAAGCAAGACATGCCTTTTATGTGAAGATGAGCGATAGTTCTGATGCAATTTCAATCGTGCAAGAAGCAGAGAGGAGGGGTATAAAGATATCTGCTTTTCAAGCCATTTACAGAGATGCGCTTAAGGAAATAGGAGAAGAAATTAGCACAGATTACATAGATTTCATAGGATTAATAGAACTAAGAGGAGATCCCTTATGGCTATCTACCTGGGTTCCAAAATTGCGGGAAATCATTACAGAACTAGATCCTGTAGAAATGGAAGAGCTCGAAGATGAGGATGTTAAGGAATACTGGAGAAAGGTGTCAGTATTGTATGATGTCATGAAGGCGAAACACATGACAGGCCTATCCATAAGCTTCTCGATTTATAGAGATAAGATGAGGGATCTTCTCCAAAGAGTGGACCAAGCATCGATGAGACTCAACCTACCATCCCTAACTACGTTTCATCCAGCTCTTGGATGGATTGTTGCTACTTTTCTCTTTGTTCCCGAAGAGAAGAAAGAGAGTGAAAGGGCTGAAAAGGCCGTTTCTTTTGTTGGAGATGGAGTTTCTAAATTAGGAGGTTCAATAGGCTTTGGAACTGGGATAGGCGTCTCTATGATTGAGCAATACTTCAAATCGTCTCCTGACGCTGTGAGATTATTAGAGTTGCTAAAAAGAGCCCTTGATCCGAAGAATATAATGAACCCAGGAAAGCTGATCCCTTTGAGGGAGATGTGAATGAGCGTTTTCCCAGAATCATTGCTGAGGAGTCTCGATCTATGCATTAAGTGTGGAGCCTGTAATCACGCATGTCCTATTTTTATTTCTCAAGAAAGGAAGGAATTTCTCGGACCGAGGGCATATCTACAAATTCCTAGATTAGTTGAAGAAGAACTAGAGATATCCGTCGATTTCATAGAATATGCATACGAGTGTATGATGTGCGGGCGTTGCGACGATGCATGTCCTGTAGGCATTCAGATTTCAAGATTGATCTTAGCGATAAGAGAAGCCTTAATCGATCAAGGATATGTACCACCTCCAAAAGTAGCTAGTATGCCAACTAAGCTCTCAGAAGAGGGCTTAGCTTTTGGAAGCAGAGAGCTAAAGGCTAAATGGCTCCCACCAGACTATCAGCCTGGAAAGGGAGATACATTTTTCTTCTCCACTTGCTTGTCAAGCGAAGTCCCAGAATCTGCAGTAGCAGCCTTCCATCTTCTTAAGCAATTTATGGACATAGAAACTATTGGAAGAGAGGAGTTATGCTGTGGAGCCTTCTTAAGGCTTGCTGGTTATAAATATCTCTCAGAGGGAGCCTTAGAAGAATGTGAAAACCAATTAAGCGCCTTTAAAATAAGAAAACTTGTAGTTCTATCTCGTCCATGCCTTGATTTCATTCAAAAGATAGGTGAAATAAATGCAATTCATGTAGTTGACGCGATAAGAGAAGCTGTGGAGGGCGGAAAGCTCAGGTTTAATGGATCAAAGAAGGAAATAAGATTAGGAATTATCGGCTATTGTGATTCTTATGAGTTGAATTATTCGAGCGAAGAACTTGTTTCCCAAATTAAGGGCGTAAGAGTCATTGATATGCCTACATGGGCAGCTTGCGGAGCTGGATCACTTTTATCCTTTAAGGCGGGATCTAAAGGGATAAGAGGGCACTTCTTGAAAATACTTCAGCTAGCAAGGGATATGAAGCTAAACTCTCTTGTGTTTGTGGATTCTTCATTATACTTTATTGCAAGAGAGATAACAAGAGGCAAATCTAAGGTTCGTATATATGATGTTCCGCAATTTCTCTCAAAATTTCTATGACATTAGCTGGACATCCCACACTTAAGTATTCAAAACCAGCTTCCTCTACTAACTTTCTGTCAAAAACATGTTTTCCATCAAAAAATATCGGATGCTCATTACACAGCCCTCTTATCCCATTTAAATCCATTTTAAGAAACATAGAGTGTTCTGCGCCAATGACTATGCAGTCTGAACCTCTTACCGCTTCTTCTAGACTCTTACAAAGCTCATCTATATCCCCAGGGGTCTCCCCGACGAGTGGATCATATATCTTGATTCTAAAACCTTTTTCTTTAAGCATACGTATGAGTTTGAGGACTGGACTGTTTCTACAGTCTCGCACGTTTCCTTTGTATGTTATTCCTAAAATAGCAATCAGTGACTTTTCAGGTCTCTTACCACGATGTTCTATGGCGTCTGTTATCAGCTTAGCTGCATGCTTTGGTAGCTCTTCATTGAGTTTTCTTGCGGTTCGGATGATGTTCAAATCAATATTGGAGTTAGAAACAGAGTTGATAAGGAAATATGGATCTTTTATCAGGCAGCTTCCTCCAACGCCTATACCAGGTCTTAGAATATTGACTCTTGGATGTAGATTTGCTAGAGCCCGTACCTCATCTACATCAATGTTAAGAGCCTCGCAAGCTAGAGCAATAGCATTTGCAAATGCTATGTTAACGTCTCTATAAGAGTTCTCAACTAATTTCACAAGTTCAGCCGTTCTAGCATGTGTTATCTTTATATCTCCTTTTGTAAAACTTGAATAGAGGTTTGCTGCTAATCTACCTGATGATTCATCTATGACACCTATTATTCTGTTTCCTTCAGAAAGTTCCTTAAGCAGCCTTCCAGGCATAGCTCTTTCTGGACAATATGCTAGAAAGATGTCCTCTCCCAAAAAGAAACCCTCTTTCTCTAAAAGAGGTAATATGACTTCTTCCATAGTCTTTGGAGGAATTGTACTTTCGATTATGAGGAGAATGGGTAAATATCTACCTCTAGCATAAGAGAGAACCAACCTTAGCGCAGATAATAAGTATGTGAGATTAGGTTGACCGTCTAACTTGGCCGGCGTCTGAACTGCTATTATATAGACATCCTTATCGGACAAAGCTGCATCTATTCTATTCTCCGGAACGTATCTTCCCAAAGAAAGATATTCTTGAAGAAGATTCTCTACATCTGGCTCTGAGAATTTAGCTTTACCCTTTCTAAGATCTTTGATCAGCTCTTTGTTGACGTCGTAACCAGTGACAGAATATCCTGCCTTACTTAATAATAGAGCCAATGGTAGACCTATATATCCCTGACCTAAGACGACGATTTTAGCTCTCTTCCCTTGAATTTTTGATAGCAGTGATTCGTGTCCATTTAACTCTCGCATGCTTACCATGATCTCAGCAAATGGAGCTTTTTAATGCTTTTCCGAGAAAGCGATGAAAGCGATGAAATCGAGTCGGAAATGCTTTTATTTAAATTCTAAGAACGCAGATATCTTTCACAGGCTTTTATGGCCCAGAAAGTGTTAAAAGTTCTCTTTCTATAGAACTAGAGTTCCTTTCTGTTCCCTAACCTTAAGCCTAGTGAGATATCCTGCTATGCGGTTTCTGTACTCTTTAGACTTAACATCAACTACTCTCGCAACTAACATCTTGTTGTGTTCAAAGTCTGTAGTCCAAAGTTCTGGGTATTCCTTGATGAGCTTATATGCTATTCTCTTTATGGTTCTCTCTCTCACTGTACCCATGCGAGATCTACCTTCCCATTAGTTGAAGATGGCATTTAACTCTTATGCTTTTAACCTTTACTACGCTTATTCTATGCTTCGTAAAACACCCTTCCCTTCTTATCAATCTTTCATTAATTTTTAAAGAACATTTTACTCGACTAATCTATTATGGTTGATTTACAATTTTCACACAACTGATTTATAGTTCATCGATTGAAGTCACTGGATGAAGATGGGAAAACAGCTTGACCTATTACGAACTAAATATGTTCCCTTAATTGAACAAGAGATAAGAAAATTCTTTAGTGAAAAAATTTCAACTCAAGAAGACGAGGTTGTTGCTAGATATTATAGAGAACTCTCCTCCTACGTCCTAAGAGGGGGCAAAAGACTAAGACCTCTTGCTTTAATCTCCTCATATTATGGCTCTAACGGAGGAGAGGAGGGAAACATCATAAGAGCTTCGATCTCCGTGGAGTTGTTGCATAATTCTTCATTAATCCACGATGATATAATGGATGAGAGCCTAAAGAGAAGAGGAGGACCCTCCTTTCACTATCAAATGGAGGATTGGTCGCGTCTTTCTCCAAGAACGCCAGCTCCAAGAAATGCAGGACTATCAATAGGGATACTTGGTGGAGATAGCCTTATAGAGTTAGGTCTTGAAGCTCTTCTAGAATCAGGCTTCCCTGAAAACATCCTAATGAAAGCAGCTTCTGAGTACTTAATTGCGTATAGAAAATTAATTGAAGGTCAGCTATTAGACCTCTATCTAAGTACCGTTACAATGCCCACAGAAGAAGAAGTACTCAAAATGCTCTCGCTAAAAACAGGAACGTTGTTTTCGGCCTCTCTTGCAATGGGTGGCATACTGGCAGGAGCGTCCGCTAGAGCAATAAACTTTCTCAAAAAATTCGGTCAGAGAATAGGTGTAGCTTTTCAACTTCAGGATGACATACTCGGATTATATGGTAACGAGAAGATCATAGGGAAACCAGCAGATAGTGACGTCAAGGAGGGAAAAAGGACTCTCCTAGTAGTTAAAACATGGCAACTAGCCGATGATAAGATAAAGAGAAAGTTATTGTCCATCCTCGGAAACCAAAGTATTGGCACTACAGAGCTTGATTACGTTAGGAGAATCGTTAAGAAGCTTGGAGTGTTGGACTATACGAGAGAAACGGCTTTGAATTTTTTGAGGGAAAATCAGAAAGATATAGAGGCTAACAAGGACCTATTTACGGAGGATTTCGTTGAATTTCTGGGAGACTTAAATGAAATAGTGATCGCGAGGTCTTTTTAAATGACTTACTACCTATTAGACTTGCCTACCACCACATGACCCGAGGTGAGAGAGGACGGCGTGGGCCGATCTTTGATCCTCGGGACTAGTTGGTAGGCGAACAATTTCAATGATACTTTCATTTGGATTGTATTAGGGTGGACGATTATCATGAATCAGTATGAGCCTACCCCCTCTCATAAGTACTTAGCAACATTTAGTATAGAAGTGAGGGGAGTAGTAGAACCGAGTGATGTAATAGGTGCAATATTCGGTCAAGTTGAGGGGTTACTGGGCCCAGAACTTGAGCTTAGAGAGCTTCAACAGTCTGGCAAAGTGGGAAGGATAGTCGTTAAACTTAGACGCAGGGATAACCACTCTGTTGGCATTATTGAACTTAGATCAAACCTTGATAGAATAAGAACAGCCCTGCTAGCCGCTGCGATAGAGACGGTAGATAAAGTTGGCCCATATCAGGCTTCTCTATCGCTACAAAGAATAGTAGATGAAAGGGAAAGCGATAGAGAAAGGATAAGAAGGAGAGCAATAGATATTCTCAGACATTGGGGAGCCAAGGCAGAGGAGAGCTACAGGAATCTGATAGATGAGGTTGTTAAAGAAACAGCAACAATGCGGCTGACTTATTATGGACCTGAGAAGTTGCCTTGTGGCGTGGGAGTAAGAGATTCTGGAGAAATCATCGTCGTTGAGGGAAGAGCCGACGTTAACAATTTATTAAGATATGGGTTTGATAACGTCATTGCGATAGGCGGGGCTGTTGAAAAGATTCCTAAAAGCTTAGTTGATTTGATCTCAAAGAAAGAATCAATAGCCTTTGTAGACGGTGACCGAGGAGGAGAAATGATTCTAAGGTCTTTATTAGAGCAAACAGATATAGATTATGTAGCAAGAGCTCCAAAAGGAAAGGGAGTGGAAAATTTAACTGCAAAGGAGATTAGAAAAGCGCTTTCTTCTGCTATCCCTGCGGAAGAAGCTAGAAATCTCTTAGGGCTGAAACAGGCTAAGGAAGAGGTAAGAAAGGCAGAGCCACACCCGCCAAGTGTATCTGGAAAGATACCACGACCATTAGTACAATTCTTTAAGGAGGTAACGAACAAGCGAGAGGCAATCCTCTTGGATGAGGACTTAAAAGTGATAGCTAAAGTACCAATCAACTCTCTATACGAAACACTTGACGATTATGAGGGAGTAAGATATGTTGTTTATTCTGGGATAATAACCCAGAGAATAATAGAAAAAGCGTTTGCTGCTGGTGTTAAGATGATAGTTGGTGGTAGCACGCACAACATTACAAAAATCCCTGCTGGCATAAGAGTTGTGGCTGTTGGCTGATTAAGCATGAAAATACTCTCACTAAACGCTAAGGAAAGGGAGTTAGTAATAAGGATAGAGAGGTTAGAGGACCTATATTGGTTAACTGGAATAGTAGAGCAGGGTGATCTAGTAACTGCTGTCACAACTCGGAAAATAAGGGTAGGGGGAAGAGAGAGTAATAAAACCGAGCGTATATCAATGAAGTTAACCCTGCGAGTGGAGAAAATAACGATTGATCCATATTCGTACAGAACAAGGATCTCTGGCATTATCTTAGAATGTCCTGAGAAATATTCCGTTAAAGGGAGACATCATACTATTAACGTAAAAGAGGGGTCTACTATTAAGATAATAAAAACTGAATGGCACTCAGCCTTTTTAACCTTGTTAGAGAGAGCTAAAAAAGCAAGTTCTATTGGTACAATTCTTCTAATGGCTATGGATGAAGAAAAGGCAGTAGTAGGAAGCGTTGATGAGTATGGACTTAGAAAACTTGTCGAAGTCGAATCACAGATTCCATCAAAAGGCGCTGGAGATTTAGATAGATATTCGCATGAAAGAGCTTACTTTAAGAAATTAGCAGACATTATTCAAGAGTACTTGGATCGATTCAAATCGAAGGCCATTATAGTAGCAGGTCCTGGCTTTATGAAAGAAAAGTTCATGTCATATCTGTCCGAAAAAAGACCAGAACTAGCTTCGATAACGAAGATAGGCCATGCATCATCTGCTACCATGAATGGGCTCGAGGAGATTCTGAAGAGAGGGGAGTTCAAGAAACTACTCCAAGAGATTTCATTAATCTTACATTCAGAGCTTATGGAGGAATTTCTTTTTAGGATATCAAAAAAGAGGAACTTAGTAGCTTATGGTCTCGACGATGTTAGAATGGCCATAAATGCAGGAGCGGCTGAAAAAGTTCTTATACTTGATAAACTTCTCTTTTCGCCTAAGAATAAGGCTCAAATTCTGAATATCTTAGATATGTGCGAGAAAACGAGGGCTGAGTTTCACATATTTAGTTCAAAGGGTGAACCTGGTCGCTTGTTACAAAACTTTGGAGGAATTGCAGCTTTACTAAGGTATCCTATTGCTTAAGCTATGGTTAGGACAGAAGCTCTAAAATGAGGAGAAGTAATGCCCCTGCTGTTATTAACCTTCTTCCCTTATATGCAAACAAATCGCTTGCCCATAGAACAAGTCCAATAATCAAGATAGTACCTCCTAAAATCTTACCAAGGCTCAAAACTGCACCTTTAATTGTTAAAAGGAGTTGACCAAGCTCTTTAATGAAGTCATCTATCATGGGACTAAGGTCGATGACGGGCTTTGCAACCACTTCATTTAATGACATAGAAGCGCCTAAAACCGCAGCTGAAAATGCAAACACATATGACCTTATTCTCATAGACTCTCCGTATTTTTGAGTTGTGAGATAGAGGTATTTACTTGGTCCTCATATGAGATCTGCAAGTCGTCCTCTTATACCCTTTCTCTTTAACATAATCTTCCTTAGAGCCGACTCGAATGTTTCTCCTGGTTGTAACCGGTACTTCAGGTATACACCTGTTTTTCCTTTCTCTCTCCGTTTAGTAAGAACTCTAACTCTCTCATCAATCACTTCTTTGGGGATACCAAGTATATCTGCGATAACGCTTTCCTTTCCTATAACAGAGACTTCATAATGACCTTTCTTGAAAGGAAATATCAAAACAAGCCTTTTATTAACTCCAGGCACCCTTTCATCTGTCTTCAGCCCATCAAGATCTATACTCCCTCCAAATTTGTAGAAAAGTTCTTCTCTTTCTTTTAGAGGAGATAAAGGAAAAGATATTGTGAGATTTTCTTCGTAATGAAAGTAACCTTTAATCGCGCCTATCGGCGTTGACTGAACTATCTCTTTGTAAAGAGGATCTCCTAGCTTTTCGCCTAGAAAATCCTCTATAAGAGAGGGGAGAGTAGGTCTTAACACAACTATGTCGATGTCGCTTCCTTTTCTCACATCTCCACGAGCAATGCTTCCATACAATATTCCTTTGATGCCAACTTGAAGTAAAAGCTCTAATATAATAGCTGCCCTCTTTCTAAGTCTTCTTAGCAATGACCAATGCTTTTTGTCATATATTACTACTCTCTCTGGCGTTATCAAGGAGGGCATTTATGTTCACGACGCTTCATCCAATTTAATTTTCTTACTACATGTAATTGTCAGAGGAACATATGCTGTGTACTATGTGCAAGGAGAAAGAGGCTATTATCTTCAGAAAATACTCTGGAGAACACCTCTGTCTTCAATGTCTTAGAAGATCGCTTGAGAAAAGGCTCAGACAGACTGTTGGAAGGTATTCTCTTCTTAAAGAAGATGATAAGATCTTATTAGTCCTGCTAGGTTTTGAGACAGAAGAACCGGCCTTAGAGCTTTTCTTAGAAATGGAAAAAGACTTTCCTGGAGTGATAATTTCTTGCTTAACTTGTAGTGAAAGTTCAATTGATACAGTTAGAGAATTTAGACTTCAACTAGAAGAAAACAATGCTCTGAGCATTTCATCTCGATGGGACTTAATTATAGAGGCCTCTAAATATGCAATTCAAAGATCAAGAAGCAAAGGTTTCACTAAGATCGTAATCCCACTTTTCCTAGATGATGCAGTAGGTCTTTTTTTATTGGGAGGGTTGAGAAAATACCCTCCAGCATGGGTGATAAATGGCAAGATTTTGCTTGGAGATCATGCTACAGAACCACCAATAGTAACACCTTTCTTCCGTATACCAACAGAAGAGATAATGCTTCTGATAGGAAAAGACTGGAAACCGCAGGATAGGTTGCTTCAAAGCATAAAGGAGCTGGAGTTTGAATTTCCGGGGGCCAGGTTCAACATACTAAACTCTTATCAAAATTTATTCTTGGCACGAAAGATTGAAGGAGATAAAGGAAGTGAATCGCTGAAAAGATATTAGACCTTTTTTAAGGGCAATGGCGACAATTAATGATTCTATTTCAAAAAAAGATACCTTTTCTCCCAAATATGAACCTAATAGAAGTTATTGACCTCATGTGAACATCAGTTCTGAGACGGAATTTCTTTCTAAATATTTCAAAATAATTTAATTTAAAAACAGATTTACCCACACTATTTTTAGACCTATAGCACCCACCTCTCCTTTTAGTAGCATCTTTTTATAGATCCTTTCCTCATTGAGTTATTGAAATGCCAAAGAAAAGAAGAAATAGGGGTCGAAGGCTTAGCGGAGCTGGACATGAAGGTATGGTCCAGTGTTCACTCTGTGGAGCGTCTATACCGGCTGATAAAGCAATAAAGGAGACTAGATGGGTATCGCCTATCAGAGGTCAGATTTCTTCAGAACTAGAGAAGCAGGGGACATACGTATCCAAAAAACCTGTAACTAGGTACTACTGCATAAGCTGTGCGATACATAGAGGTATTGTGCGACCAAGAGCAGAAGAGGACAGAAAGCAAACTCGCTTGCCAAAAGCCCAGAAAGGCATTCCTCTGAAGTTTCTAAAGAAACAAATCGTTTAATCAGGCTTTCTTCAAAACATATTCATAAATAATTAGAATGAAAGGCCTATATCATCGTTTAATTGCTTTCATTTTGATTTCAATTAACTGTTTTAATTTTTCCATAGACGTAAAGAAAGCTATCCTATTTAAAATTATGATTTAGGAGACCTTAGAAAGTATAAATCTCTTAATTCTCTCCATACCCTCTTTAAGGAGGTTCTCGTCCTCAACAACTGGAGCAAATGAAAGTCTCACCCATCCTTCCATACCAAAATCGATCCCAGGTGCCAAAGCTACTTGCCATTCATTTAACAGTTGAGACACAAATCTCTTTGAACTTTTCATAACTTTTCCTATGTCAAAGAAAACGTAGAAACCTCCCGCTGGGCGAAGATACTGAAGGTTTGGAATTCTATTCAATTCATTGCATACTAGTGAGGCTACTTTATGATATTTTCTTGGAGTTTTCTCTAACAAAAAGTCTCGTAATTCCTTCATGATGTTCTCCTGATCTAACATTTTTACAAAGGCTAACTGCTGAGGATGTGCTGGACACAGGGTCAAAGCTTGTTGCACGGTTTCAATGGCTCTTATAAGCGACGGATCTGCTATCAGATAACCCATTCTCCACCCTGGGACTCTAAGCTCTTTTGATAGGGTTGCGATCCAGATCTCATGATCCTTACGAGGTCTGGAGAGATAAGAGGGAATTCCATCTCTATAATGAAATGCTCTATAAGCTACATCGATTGCCACAAGCACATTCTTTTCTGAGGCTATATCCACTATCCCTTCAAATACCCTTTCATCAAAAACTTGTCCGTCAGGATTTCCAGGAGTTACTAACAAAATGAGCTTTGTCTTATTTGTAATTAACTCCTGAAGTTCATCTAGGTCTGGACTAAATTTTCCATCCTTTATCGTTTGCCATCTCTTTATGTTAATTCCAAGCCTACCTATGATCTCTATTTGTCTTGTGTAATTAAGATAACAAGGATTCGTTAGAATGATCTCGTCTCCAGGATCTAATATCGAAAAGAAAAGAGCTGCAGCCAAGTCTGTAGAACCAAGTCCGCTCAGAAGTTCAGACTCTTCGATTTCCCTACCGAATATCTCTTTTTCATATAAAACTAAAGCTTCTAAATAATCAGGATCCCCTCTAGTTGGTGGATACCTTGCTGAAAACAAAAAGCTCTTCTCATCCTTTATAACTTCAATAAACGCCTTTCTAAGCGGTTCAGGAGGGGGATCCTGAGGCCAACCTCCTCCAAAATAAATCAGACGCCTTGGATATCTCTCTGGATGTTTCCTAAAATCAGCAACTATATTCATAATTTCCCTAATCGAGCTAGGATTCTCTAGAGCATATTTAGCAACATGAGAAATAAGGGCAACCACGTCTCATCAACGATTTTGTACTTCCAAATGTTAAAAGAATTTCCAATAAGAGAGGGGGTTAGCAGCTTCCGTGTTTCCCGAGCCCTTGCGGAGCTCAGTACTCCACGGAACGCGGCCTGGCTTAACTTCCGGGTTCGGAATGGGTCCGGGTGTGTCCCAGGCCGCTATGGCCGCCCAACCCCCAACAAACGTGTAAGGGCTAGTCTATTTAAAAGTTTAATTCGGGGCAAAATGCTTTAACCGTGGATCTTAAATATGATCTCAAATTGTGCTTTGCTGAGTTGGTGAAATAAATGGCTAGAGTGCGGGTGCGGCTTCTCTCTAACAGGCAATATGATCCGACCACGTTTGAAGAGGAAATATTGAAGTTTTGGGTCAAAGAGAAGATTTATGAGGAAATAAGGGAAATGAGAAAGAATGGGCAAAAATTCTACTTTTTAGATGGTCCTCCTTACCCATCGAGCGAGGAGCCACATCCTGGGACTGCTTGGAACAAAATTCTCAAGGATGTAATAATTAGATATTTTAGATCTCTTGGGATGAATGTAAATGACAGACCTGGATGGGATACCCACGGTTTGCCAATTGAAGTCCTAACAGAGAAGACCCTAGGCATAGGTAGGAAAAATGAGATCAAAGAGTATGGCATATCACATTTTATTGCAAAATGCAAGGAATTAGCAATACATAACCTAAAAGCCATGGCCGAAACGTTCAAACAGTTAGGAGTCTCGATGGATTGGGATAATCCTTACTTAACGTTTGAAAATGATTACATGGAAAGTATATGGTGGTCGATAAAAGAAATTTGGAATAAGGGAAGAATCGGGTTAGGCCTGAAAGTGGTTCATTGGTGCCCAAGATGTGAAACTGTTTTAGCAGACTATGAACTCAACGAATACAAGGAGTTAGCGGATCCTTCGATATACGTTAAGTTCAAAGTTTTGGGCGAAGAAAATCAAAGCATTTTGATTTGGACCACTACTCCTTGGACTTTACCGGGAAACGTTGCCATTATGGTCAATCCGCAATTTCAATACGCTAAAGTTAGAGTAGGAAAGGAGTTTCTGATACTAGCTGCAGATTTAGTCAATAAAGTTTTAGAAGAGACAGGAATAGAGGATTATGAGGTAGTTGAGACATTTCCTGGATCTAAACTTGAAGGATTAAGATACGAACATCCCTTGGCCGAACTGATTCCTGTTCAAAAAGAGATAGAGCACAAGGTAGTTCTCTCAACGAAATATGTCACACTTGAAGAGGGAACTGGGTGCGTTCACGCTGCTCCTGGTCATGGTGAAGAAGACTTTGAGGTCTGCTATCTTGGTTACGGAATGCCTATTCTGTCTCCAGTGAATGATCAAGGGATTTTCACAGATGAAGCTGGCAAGTATAAGGGGCTAGAGGTTAGAAAAGCCAATGAAATCATAATTTCTGATCTAAGAGAGAAGGGAAGTCTTCTCTGGTCTGGAAAAATTGTGCACAAATATCCCATATGCTGGAGATGCAAAACCCCTCTGATCATGAGAGCTACCGATCAGTGGTTCATTAAGCTAGAGGACATAAGATCAAAGCTAATAGATGAATGTATGAAAGCAAAATGGCTTCCAGCATGGGCAGGAGAGAGGAGATTTAAGAACTGGCTTATGGAAGCTAGGGATTGGATCATATCAAGACAGCGTTTCTGGGGAACTCCAATACCAATCTGGCGCTGCAATTCCTGCGGCAAAATTGAAGTTATAGGATCTAGGAAAGAGCTAGAAGAAAAAACAGGTAGAAGAGTAGAAGATCTTCACAAGCACATAGTAGACACTTTAACTTGGAAATGTGAATGCGGTGGAGAAATGATAAGAGTACCAGACATATTAGATGTCTGGTACGATTCAGGAGCCGCCTTCTACGCGAGTTTAAACTTTCCAAAACAAAAGGAAATGTTAAATAAATGGATGCCAGTGAACTTTGTAGTAGAAGGGCTGGATCAAGTTCCAAATGGGTGGTTCTATTCTCTTCTAAGGTTAGGCGTGCTTCTCTTTGATTCTGTTCCTTATGAAACTGTTATGGTTCATGGGATGATGCTTGACGAACAAGGTCGGGAGATGCACAAATCTCTGGGAAACTTTGTGCCAGTAATGCAAATAATCTCAAGATTTGGAAGAGACGCATTTAGAGCATTTGTTGTCTCAAAGACGCCTTGGTCGGACATAAGATTCTCTTGGAGGGAGTTAGAAAATTCATTTAGGAAATTAAACATAATTTGGAATGTATACGCATTTCTAGGGTTATATTGCTCTCAATATGACCTAGATGAATCGTTAGTCTTAAGGAATCTAAATATGCTAGATCCAGAGGATAGATGGCTTTTATCAAGAGCTGAGAGGACGATAATGGAAGTAAAGAACAAAATGGATGAGCTGTATGTCCACGAGGCCTTTAACCAGCTGCTAGATTTTGTTATAAACGATCTAAGTAGGTTGTACATACGACTAGCTAGAGAAAAACTGAAGTCTACAGGAGAAAAAAGAGAAATAGTTAGTTCTCTTCTATACATGGTCCTAAAAAGAACATTAGTGGTGTTGGCACCTTTCCTTCCATTTTTAACCGAAAAAATCTATCAAGATTCTTTTAGGCAGAATTCAGATCCAAAAAGCATTCATATGATTGATTGGCCTCAACCAAGACATGATCTGATAGATGACGCTATCGAAGAAGAAATGCAAGCAGCAAAGGCGTTGCTTGAAGCCATAAATATTGCCAGAGCCTCTGCAAAAATAAAAAAGAGACAACCACTGAGAAAGGCTCTTGTGATGACGGACGATCCAAAATTAGAGCGAGCGCTTGCTAAGTTCTCTCTCTTATTCAAGGTGGAAGGAAATGTTTCAGAGGTAAAGGCGATACCTCATGATCAGAAACCGGAGGGCAAATTCTCAATAGTCGAATTTGATAGAGGAACTCTTTACTTGGATATAGAGATAACCCCCGAAGAAATGGCTGCTGGTCTGGTTGCGGACATAAGGCGTAGAATTCAGGAAATGAGAAAGGAATTGGGATTGAGGAGAGGGATAGAGAAAATAGATTGCTGGATTCTAACAGACAGTGAAACGAGAAATTTGATTAAATCCCATATAGGTTCTATAATCAGCGATGTAGACGCAAAACAGATAAAACTTATAGAAAATAGAGATGAGGTTCCTGAAGGCTGTTTCTTCAAAGAATGGAGCCTAGATGGAAGGAGGATCTTAATATGGGTTCGAAAGGTACTATAAGGGTAGGAGGCTGGGTAAGCGAAGTAAGAGAGCTGGGAAAAGATCTCCGATTCATTGTGTTAAGGAGCTGGAAGGGTAAGATTCAACTAACATTAAAAAGAGGAAAGGTGAAGGACGAGCTTTTTGATCTAACAGAAAATCTTCCTCAAGAAAGTGTTATAGAGGTCTTTGGAGAGGAGGTTAAGGAAAAAATAGCTAAAGCTGCAGACATCGAAATAATACCAGAAAAGATAATTATTCATTCAAAATCAGAGAAGAAACTACCTTTAGATCCTAACTGGAAGGTAAAAGCGCTGCTTCCTACTAGGTTGGATAATAGGCCACTGGATCTTAGACGTCCAGAGGTTCAAGCAATATTCAGGATCGAAGCCAGTCTAATAAGGGGCTTTACTGACTGGCTTGATGAACACGGTTTCTTAAGGGTATTTACCCCTGCCCTCATAGGTTCATATAGCGAAAGCGGTGCAGAAGTCTTCGAAGTAAAGTATTTCGACAATACAGCATTTTTAAGGCAAGACCCTCAGCTACATAGACAGCTCGCTATTATTGGAGGTCTTGAAAAGATCTATGATCTTGGTACAAATTGGAGAGCCGAACCCAGTCATACTACAAGGCACATAACTGAGTTCAGATCGTTGGCTGTAGAGATGGCATTCATAAAAGACGAGAGAGATGTTATGAAAGTTGAGGAGGAGGTTGTAGCAGCTGGTATATCTAGAGTTATTGAGGAAAGACAGAAAGAGTTGAGAATCTTAAATGTTGAGCTAGAGGAGCCCACAAGACCTTTTCCTGAGCTAAGATTCCCTGAGATATATGAAATTCTAGAAGGATTTGGGAAGAAAATACCCTTTGGATCCTCTTATGATACAGAATCGGAGAGACTATTGTGGAAATATGTTAAAGAAGAGTATGATGCCGACTTCTTTTTCGTGAACAGGTTTCCAATGGCAGAAAAGCCATTTTATGTTATGAGAGCAGAAGAACCTTGGGCTAGAAGCGTCGACTTGATATGTAAGGGCTTAGAACTAAGCTCTGGAGGGCAAAGAGAGCACAGGTATGATGTTCTTTTAAAACAGGTTAGAGAAAAAGGAGTTGATGAAAAACAACTTGAATGGTACACTAAGTTCTTTAAATATGGGGCTCCTCCTCATGGAGGATTTGCTATAGGAATTGAGAGGCTTACAATGCAGATTTTAAACCTAGAGAATATTAGAGAGGCTTCTTTGTTCCCTAGAGATCCAGAAAGAGTAATGCCTTAAAATAAAATCTAGAATCGTATTACATGCTCTCTATGTATCTCCAGGATCATTCCTTCTACTTTAACTGGCTCAAGTCCTCTTGTAAGCTCTAAAGCCGCCTGTAATCGACTTTCACTGGAAGAGTAAATCTCAAGAAGCGGGTCTCCAGGTTCGACTTTATCTCCTCGTTTGCCGAAAACTCTAACTCCAGCTCCTTTGTCCTTGGGTGCTCCAGCAGCTCTTGCAATTCTAGTTATGGCTTTATTAGAAACAGCGGTTACGTAGCCTTTCATGGGCGCTCTTACTACTTCAGTGTAGGATCCTACTTCTATGTCATCTGGCTTTATATCAGGATTTCCCCCTTGGGCCTCAATGATTTCCCTCATCTTTTTGTATGCCCTTTTGCTTGTCAGGATTTCCCTTGCCAAATTAGAGCCTTCCCCGATAGGAGCGACTCCGCCCAATTCTAACAGAATTCCTGCAAGTGCAACTGCCTTCTCAACAAGACTTCCCGCGCCCTTTCCTCCTGTGATAAGTGTAGAAAGGGCTTCTCTTGCTTCAAGCGCAGGTCCAATGAACTCTCCTATTGGCTGCCCTCCATAGGAGATAGCTGCCTCTACCCTTACTCCCAGCCTGTCTCCTAAGGTAATCATGTTTCTTGCCATCCTCCTAGCATCTTTCATGGTTTCTACCTTGGATTCTGGTCCTGTTGGGATGTCCAAGACCATCCTTTTGATGCCCGCTGCATATTTTTTCGACATGATCGAAGCATATATCAAGGGCTCAGGATCGATCGACAAAGGATGCTCCACTCTCTCAATCAGTATTGCATCTACTGGCGATAGATTTGCACTTCTAGTCCATGTAATAACGCCTCCGATCCTCCTCGTAATTTCTACAATCTCATCTGAACTCAGGTCTATAGGGGCCAAAACCTCCATTGTGTCAACCGTTCCGGATGGGCTAAGAATTGCCCTAGTACTGGTTTTAGGTATCATAAGTCCAGCTGCAGCCACAATAGGAACGATTAAGAGGGCATCTTTACTGGCTCCTGGAACACCTCCTATCCCGTGTTTATCTACAACCAATGCATCGCCAAAATCAAGCATCGTACCTACTTCAGCCATTGCTCTAGTGAGAAACTCGACCTCATCCATGTCTGCTCCATGAAATTGGAGAGCAGTGACAAAAGCTGCAAGCTCAACCTTGCTTATAGCTCCCTCATATACGTCTCTGACAAGAGAGCAGATCTCTTCTTTAGAGAGCTTTTCACCTGACGTCTTTTTCTTTATTATAGTAGAAGATTTCGTGGGTTTTGCTAATTCAACCTGCACAATGGATCCATCTTTTACACCTAAAAGTTTGGCAACATCTTGAAATATACCAATCTCTCCTCTCCTTATGAATTCCTCTGATTCAGATAGGCTAAGAAGGGCAATAGAACCCCTACCATCGAGAGATGAAATCTTTACTCTGCTCTCAAACGCAGCTCCTAACTTCTGGGCATCGCTTGGACTCATGACAACCCTTGATTCTCCAATTTCGGTCTTTAGCAGCACCACCTTTAGCTGAATCAGTTTGATCACCCTTTTGCAAACTAGTAAAAACACTTTTTTAGATCCCTAATTTCAATTTAAAGTATCTCCTATGTAATTCTTTAACCATTTCATATCCCCCGATAATACAAGCATTTTAAAATAGATGAAAACGAACATTCAGGAGAGAGCATAAATACGAAGAATTGTGCTACTTATCTTAAAAGGAATCCAAAATGGAGCCTTTGGAACGGTGGATTGATTTTTTAACAGATATTTTGCATAAGATCGCAAGTCAGGGAGGCAGCATAGCTCTAGTTTATCATATGACTCCGGATGGAATTATTGCTACCATCTTCCTAAAAAAAGCCCTGGAAAGTTTAGATGCGCCCGTAGAAGCAGTTCCTTCTTTCCCAGAAGATTTACTTTTTACCATGGAAGGCCTTGATACAGCAAAAACTTTAATTCTAGTCGATCTAGTACCCTTAGGTCCGGGTCCGATCTCTGTAGCTTATGAATTTTTCCCAGGAGGATTTTTGATACTTGATCACGAAAGTGTTGAATTGAGCTATGATCTCAAAGGAACAATACGTCTTAACCCACGAACTTTCTCATTAAATCTTCCAACCAGCTACTCCGCTTATCTAGCAGCTGAAAAAATAGATCCGTCCTCACAGAACCTTTCATGGCTTATTCAAATCGGTATATTTGGAGAAATGATCGAACCTCTTGATGAAGAGGCTAAATTGAGGCAAGAAGGAATCCAATATGAAGAAAATATTTCAAGAATTTATCGGGCCATCTATTCTCTCTCTTCGGTTTTAGGAGCTAAGGGAGCTAAGATCGCTCTTTCAACTCTAGAAAGTTCTATTGGGGAATTCTCCATTCTTGATAAAGAAGACCCACTTCATGCTCTCTTTTGGAACGAGGCTGATCGTTGTTGGGAGAAAATAACAGAAGAACTATCAAAGCGACCAAAGATAAAAGAGAAAAACATAATTGCTTATCAAGTAAGCAATCCTGGACTGAGATTCTTTATAGCCGGACTCGGAATGATGAAACACAGACAGAAGCTCTCCGTCGCATACTATCTGAACGACGTACTTGCAAGGGTGTGTATCAGGAAAAAACCAACAATCAAAATGAACATCTATGAAAGAATTAGGAAAATACTCCCTCGAGAGGACTCCAGCATCGTTGGTAGGGAGGACTACGCAGACATATGCATAAGATCTGAGTTCTTAGACGATCTGCTCAAGCATATTGTAGGTTTGTCATAGTTCGGATGATGTTTTAATTTATGTATTGATTAGAATTCAGATGACATGATCTCTGTGAGGGTGACAAATATTGACCCTGAGGATAGGCGTAGCGACAGACGATGGGAAGACGGTAAAGGAAGGGGATTTCAGTGAATCAAAATACTTCGCAATTTATGATCTTACAGGAAGAACTCCTATTAGAGTGGAACTGCGTCCAAACCCTCTAAGAGGAAAAAGCAAGGATCCGATGCAGGTCCTTAGGATATTGGGAGATTGTGACGTTATCATTAGCATGGAATTTGCTCCAGAGAGCATAAAAGATATGGAAGCAAAAGGAATCATAGCACACGAAACTAGAAAGAGAGATGTTGATAAATCTGTCCTGGAATTTGCTGAAGAACTAGCTCGCCTTGGGATCAGATCATGAATAATGCTTGAATTGGATTAGGTTATCAATTCTCTCTTCGTTTTTTATATAGTGTATATTACTGTAGCAGCTACTAAGGGGACAGTAAAGTTATCAAAAGGTTCCAAAGGACCCGCCGTTAAAGCTTCAGTGATCGTACCAGCCATCGAAGCCAGCATAGCTTCGATTATAATAGTTGGAGCGCTTAGAAATACTGCTGGAGATAGGTTTAGCAAGGTTAATCCGACGATACATCCAAAAAATCCAAAAATGAAAACGATCAAAGAACCCTCCAAGCTTCTTTCTGACCAAGGATATGTGTGTCTTTTACTGATCCTGCTTATAATCAAAGGAGCCATGCCGTCTCCCCATGCCATGACATAAGTAGATGCTACAATAACATCTTTCCGATTCCAAAAAAGGAACAGTAAAAGAAGGATTGACGTTATATAATACAATGGGCCGTAGTTATGCCAACCCCCTCTTTTGGAAAAAAACATAGATTGTATCATTGAATGCTCTCTCTTACCAAACAGGAGCAAGAGTAATATTACCAGAAGCCCGCCAGGAATAAGCGCGGGCCATATAACAGAGCTAAACCAACCTATAGCTATTATTGAATCCCCAGCAAACAGATGAATAAGTTTCCTGGTAACGCTCGGATGGAAACCCCTTTCTTTTAATGCCTCTCCAACCTTTATTATTACTATAACATAAACGTAAACCATCAAAAGTAGAAGAGCATTCGATAAATTGGTGCCCATCCCTTCAATCTTATGAGGAGAATATTAAGAGTTTTCTCAGAACACAATTTAAGGAGATTCTAATGCAAATCATCGATTGGAAAACTAGAGAAGTAGCTGCCGCATTCAAGATGCCTGAAGACTTACCCTTGATAGTTAGAGTTGATGGCTGGAAGTTTCACAGTCTGGCGAAGAAAATAGATTTGATGAGACCTTTTGATGAAAGAATGGCGAAGTGTCTAGTAAAGGCTGCTAGAGAACCATTTAATCTTGGTCTTCCAGTAGTTCTCGCCTATGCTTTTTCGGATGAAATTTCCTTTCTCATCAGACCACCCTTGCCCTTCAAGGGAAGAGTTGAGAAATTGGTTTCAATATTCTCCTCCTTAGTTGCTTCTTCCTTTAGTGCAGCACTTAGAGACATGAATATAGAAGCTATTGTAGGATTCGATGGGAGGATTGTGATCGTTAGAAAAGAAGAGATCCCAGAGTATTTATCGTGGAGGCAAGCTGAAGCTTGGAGAAACTGCGTTAATGCTTATGCCCAATTTGCCTTAATATCTAAAGGAACACCTCCTCAAAAAGCCTCAGAGAAACTGAAAGGAATGAAGGCACCAAATCTTCATGAATTAGTTTTTCAAGAAATCGGTATAAATCTAGCAAAGGTTCCCGATTGGCAGAAAAGAGGTGTGCTCATATTCCTTGAAGAATATGAAAAGGAGGGCTTTGATCCGGTATTAAACAAAAAAATCATTGTAAAAAGAAGAAAGGTTAAAGAAGAGTGGGAACCACCCTTATTTTCTTCCGAGGAAGGAAAATCGTTCATCATTAAACTTTTGAGGTCTACCATGGGTGATGATTAACTCAATTAAAAACGTACAAGGTCTTCATAGAGGTTAAGAGGGGATGTCAAAAAAAGCGGCTGTTGCGGTTGTGCTAAGGGAATTGAATGAGCTGGAGATATTGCTAGTAAAGCGTAAGGAAAGACCGCAAGATCCGTGGTCTGGTCAAGTAGCCCTCCCCGGAGGACTGCGAAAGAAATCCGAAAGCTTTTTACAAACCGCAATCAGGGAAACAAAGGAGGAAACTGGAATTTCTCTTTCGAGCAAAGAAGTTATTGGATCTTTGGAACCAACCTGTCCCAAAAACGATCCGGAAATGGAAGTAGTACCATTTGTCTTCTTCCTGTCTAAAGATGTACAATTTAAACCCGGATATGAGATAGAATTCTGTAAGTGGATTTCTCTGCAAAGACTTATGTCAAACAGGGTTAAAATTGAACTCTCAGACGGTAGAAGAGTTCCAGCTTGCACATTTGAGGACTTAATAGTTTGGGGAATGACGTATCGCATTCTACTAGATTTATTAGAATTTCTAAAGGATCTGAAAGTACTTAATCTCGAAAAGAACTAGTTATGCTTTTCTCCTATTGTCAATTGAAGTTTAGCTTTTCCAAGAATTCTCTTGATAAATAACTAGCTCTTTCCCATGCAACACCTCTTGGCCATCCCTGCGATACCAGCAATCTTTCTATGGCTCTCTCCATTATCACAACCTTCTCTTCTTCTATATGTATCCCTCTTTCAGCAATTAGTTTGGAAATGACAGCCAAAATAGAATCTATTTCATCTCTATCCAATAGCCTTATGCCTGGTCTAAAATAGGTCATGTAAAGATGAGGTGTAAAAATCCCCATAAGAGCCTGAACCACTAAATTCCATGAAATCAGATCAAGTTCCTTAGAATTTAGCCTAGTACTCTTCCCGACGTACATAATATCATCAGAAATCTCACTAATTGCCAAATCATAGAGTTCTCGGAATGGCTCCAAGATTATCCGAACAATATTTTCTGTACACAATTAAAATACCTTATCCCTTCTCTGTCATGACAAATTTATGATCCTTAAGCTTTTCTTAATTATTTTGAAATAGAATTGTTAATATTGTAAATAATCTAAAGAGAACTAAACTTAGGCCCATAAGAAAAATTATAGCATAAAATCCTCATCAATTTTATGCTATAATTCACCGAGTTAAGAAAACATAAAAACAGGCCAATGTACGCTTCGTTCTAACCCGGTTAATGATTCCTGAAAGAAAGTAGTAATGTTTAAGATTTTTATTAAAATATCTAGACACGAGAGACCATGCCAGATTTTGCAAAAAGAATGGATGTCTTAGGTGTTGAAGGAGCTTTTATCGTTTTAGCTAGAGCTAAGGAATTAGAGAGACAAGGACGCTCCATAGTTCATATGGAAATAGGACAACCAGACTTTCCAACCCCCAAACACATAATAGAGGCAGCTAAAAAAGCGTTAGATAAAGGAATGACCTCATATACCCCATCCACAGGGATCTATGAACTCCGAGAAGCGGTTGCAGATTATGTTTCAGAGAGCAGAGGGATAGACATAAGCCCTGAAGAGGTTGTCATGACTGTTGGAGCAAAATTAGCTATTTTCGGCGCACTTATGGCCTTTGTTAATCCTGGGGACGAGGTGATAATTCCAGCACCAGCATATCCCAGCTATGACAGCGTTACTAATTTTGTTGGTGGTAAACCTGTTCATGTTCGTCTTAGGGAGGAAAGGAGATTCAGTCCAAGTGGAGAGGAAATTGCAGAGGCTGTGACCGAGAAAACCAAGGTTATTGTCATAAATACCCCATGTAATCCTACGGGAGGTGTTTATACAAAAGAAGACTTAAAGGCCATCGTAGAGGTTGCGGAAGAAAGAGATTTGCTTATAGTCTCGGATGAGATCTATGAAGAAATCGTGTTCGATGGTAAGAAGCATGAGAGCGTCCTTTCTATTCCTGGAGCAAAGGAAAGGACCGTGCTGATTAGTGGTTTTTCCAAGACTTGGTCTATGACAGGATGGCGCCTTGGATGGGCCGTAGCTCCTAAGGAGATTACGGAGAAGATAGCTAAAATACAGCTTAACACTACGTCCTGTCCAGTACATTTTGTACAAATTGCAGCAATTGAAGCGATAAGGGGGCCACAAGATGATGTGAGAAAGATGGTTCAAGAATATCAGGAACGCAGAGATCTGATTTTTGAAGGACTGAACTCAATTCCAGGTTTCAGTATGATAAAACCTGCGGCCACATTTTATGCATTCCCAAACACAAAGAAGCTTGGTGTAAAAAGCTCTGAACTTGCTGATATGATTTTAGAGGAAGCAGGAGTTGCTCTCTTGCCTGGAACTGCCTTTGGACCAGAGGGAGAGGGCTACTTAAGGCTTTCCTTTGCAACAAGCAAGGATATGATTAGGGAGGGGCTAAGAAGAATAAAAGAGTTTATAGAGGAGAAATTTCCAAACGTGTAGAATTCTCTACATTTTGTCTTCGTACAAGGAAAACGAATATGAGTTCTAGTGTTAGATCCTTAGAGTGCTTAACAGAGGAATAACTTATTCAAGCTTGTAGGAACATTTTGTATAGGTTAATCTAAGTTGACCATAAGAGTTTTAAGCACGCTCCTTTCCTCAGAGACAGGGATCTGAATGGGAGAGAGAGGCGTTCTATTTATTATCCGGAGGGATCGTTGGGTCTTCAGCTGCTAAATCTGAGTATATCGAGACTAAAGAGCTGTTTCCTTATAAATCTCTTCTGAAATTGGCATTAAAAGGTCTTTCTCCTTCACAGCGAAAAATTCTTGTTAGACTTTTAGATTGTGAATTGGAAAGGTACACAATGAGTTCTTTAGCTGTAAGATTGGCGGATGAAGGCATTCCTCTATCCACTGCTAAGTGGAGTCTCAGAAACCTGAGATCTCTAGGTTTAATTCAATGTGGGGATGAGGAAAGGAAGGGTATTCCAGTGAGGTTGACTTCCCTTGGTAGGCTCTTAGCTGAGATTGCTAGAGAGGACTTAAGCAACATAGTAAATAATCAAGACGACAAAATTAAGGAAGTCATAGATTTATAGGAGAAAGAACTGACCGAATTCACGGCACTCTCAACTATGCTGACCGGAGAACGGGTGAGAGTTTAATAGCAGATTTAATCTACAAGCCAAAATATTCTTTCATCAAAAAAGAGGATTAATGTCCCATAGCAGTTAAGATCCCAGTTAAGACAAAAATTGCTGCGATTAAATATCTTAGGTATCTTTCTGGCAATAAAAAAGTCAAACATCTTCCAAGAGCAACAGAAATGACTGAAGCGAGGGCTAATCCGAATACAGTGGCTAGATAAACTAACTAAGGTCTTGATGTCTTTTCAGAAAAGCTCACTGCGCCTAATTGGGTCTTATCAGCCATTTCCATTAAGAAAATAGTCCCCATTACTATTAGAAATTCCTTAACGTTGGATTTAGACATGAATCTCCTCCATCCACGCTCTTTTAGTCATATCATTAAGAGCTCTAGGAGAGCTGATAAAGTTCAGCTTTTTTGACTTTTAACTCTATGAATTCTTCTTAGCACTATCATATAAGCAATAAATCCAAAAACGAGTTGGTTAGCAAAAATTACAACATCAGCCATTATCAGAGTAATAGCAAAAGCCAACTCGCTTGCTATTCCAAAAGCTTTCAAGATTTCAACAGAAACAAACTCCCTAAATCCTATGTTTCCAGGAACGCCAAAGCTAAGTCTAAGCATAATTATATTCAGAGAATATATGAGAGCGCCAAGCATGAAAGGAATATCAAGCCCTAGAGCACGAAACAATATAAATATAGGGGTTAGGTCGAGAAGCCAACTACTAAAAGATAAAATGAGAGCAATTGTCATAAGTCTTTTGTCGCTTTTTAGTATCCTAAAGCCCTCTACGTATTGCTCCGCCATGTCTCTCTCTTTTGTAGTGTCTCTCTTGGCAAGCTTGCCTATGAAGTTTATGATACCTATCAATACTTTCTTATTCGTGCTTACATAAAATGCAAAAATGATCAAAAAAGCGGTGACTGTAGTAATCGCAACAGCTTTGATTCCGGCACTGCTTAATTCTAACCCAGAAATAAAGAGGTAAAGCATTCCTAGTAGAACGCTTAGGAGAAACGGAAATAACATGGCTATTCTGTGCAAAGCAACCGATAAAGCTGCTTTTGGGACATCTATCCCCCTTTTGTTGGCAATATAAATCCTAAAGGTATCCATTGAAAGTAGGCCAGCTGGTATAATGTAGTGAATGAAAACGCCAGCCCACGTAGAGAGATACACTTCAAGGAAGCTTATACCTCCTCCCAAGAACATGAACCATGCAAGAGAATATAGAACATATCCAATATGAACTAAAATCAACGAGAGAACTACTGGAATTACACCTATTTCAATTAAAGCACTTTTAACTTGATTAAGATCCATTTTAGAAGCTAGAATTACGAAAACAGCCACTCCAATGAGAGCAAAAAAGGCTGTGATGAGCTTAGGTTTGATCTGTCTCATGAAATCTCCCTCAAAGATCCATAGAAAGCTGATGACATGACTAAGATCTCGTTCCAGCTAGGAATTCCGGTCGTTGTGCCAGGTCTACTTATTTTAAGGGCAGAAGCAGCATTTGCTAGCTTTAGAGATTCTTCAATCTCATAATTTCTAGCTCTAGCAAGTAAGTAAGTCGCATCGAAAACATCCCCTGCGCCAGTAGTATCAACAACGAGAGGGGAAAGGGCCGGCGCTTTATAAAACACTCCCTCAACAAGAGCAATGGAGCCTTTAGCTCCCATCTTGACTATAATTTCTTTAGGTCCGAGCTCTGAGATAAATTTCATAGCTTCTCTAATGTCATCTCTTCCAGTTAAGATTCTAGCCTCTTCTTTGTTGAGTAGGATTATTCTAACGGATCTAAACATGGGCTTAAGTTTCTTTAAACCCAGCCTTATAACTTTAGTTCCAGGATCCCACGATAGGTCTTCTCTTTTCCTTGCAACGGCAAGGGCATTCTCTATCTCAAGAGATGCTACGTGAACGAAGTCAGCATCTGATATTACAGTACTCCATTCCTGGATGATCTTCGTATTCATTTTGGTATTTGCTCCCGAAACTGAAAGCATTCTTCTTTGTTTCCCTATCTCGTTTAGTACCACTACCATTCCTGTAGTGGCCCCTTTAGCTATGACAACATTGCTGATATCAACACCATGCTCTGCAAGCTTATTTAGGAAGAATTTTCCTAACAAATCATCTCCAACCACAGCAAGAAGTCCAGCATCCTCTCCCAACTTTGTTACACATATAGCAAAATTTGATGCTGCTCCTCCAGTTCCTACCATGCTTGCTAAGACCTTAACGTCCTCATCTGGTAAAGGCAGCTTTGGTATAAAGAGAGTAATGTCAATGTTAGCATGTCCTATGGATATGAACTTCAAGGGATCACCTCTTACAAAATGGATGGATAGAAATACCTTTTATTCTTCTCTCTTTTAACCTCATCCCATTCCGCTAAGATTCGGACCGCCTCATTGGCTACTTTTATAGCTTCCATCTCTCCCTTAATGCCAAATTCATTCCTCACCCTATCTGCATAAACAGCACATACAGCACCAGCTCTCTTACCGAAAAGGTTAGCGAGGGTGAAAATAGTAGCCGCTTCCATTTCAAAATTTATTACTCGAGCTTTCTGTAAGTCTTTGATTAAGCTATTCATCCAACTCTGCCAGTAGCCTCCATACCCTCTTCTACCTTGACCAACGTAGAAGCTGTCTGTCGAAGCAGTTATTCCTACATGATACCTATAACCAAAGGATTCTGCGGCTTCAATCAGGGCCATAATTACCTCATAACTCGCAAGAGCAGGATATTCAGGAACTACATACTGCTTGCTCGTCCCATCTAATCTTACAGCTCCTGTTGAAATAATTAGATCTCCCACCCTCGCTTCTGGTAGGATAGATCCAGTGCTTCCTACTCTAATGAAAGTATCAACACCTAGCCTAGATAGCTCTTCAACTGCAATTCCAGCGGCGGGTCCTCCTATACCCGTAGAGCAGACCATGAGTTCTACTCCCTTATATTTCCCAACGTATATCACATATTCTCTATGTTTAGCTACGAATCTCCTCTCATCCCACTCTTTAGAGATTTTTTCTGCCCTTTCAGGGTCTCCGGGGAGTAAAACATACTTTCTGACATCTTTGGGGCTAGCTCTAATGTGATATTGAACTCCGCCCTTCAACTCAGGTTCTTCGGCGCTTTTGAATGTGTTCAAGTTGATACCTCCATTAATTCAGGCCGTATAACTTTCCAAATAAGATTAGCAACACGATCTATCGAACCTCTTCCATCGACTACCTTGACCCACGGTAAACCTTCTGCAAGTTGCAGGTAGTTTCGTCTTATTAGCTCAGCATCCCCCTCTCTCTCAAATATCTCCGTTCTATTTCCCCTTCTCTCTATCCTCTCTCTGGCAGTAAGCCCGTCCACATCTATTAGGATGCATATATCCGGCGGTGGGACGCAGGAATTCACTTCTTTAATCCAAGAAACAGGTAGGTAAAGCCCTTGATATGCCATAGAGGATAAGACATATCTATCTGAGATTACAATCTGTCCGTTAAGAAGTGCTGGTAGAATTTCAGAGGAAAAATGGTAAGCTCTATCGGCAGCAAATAAGAGTGCTAGCATACAAGGTTCATGTTTGAGTTCACCACTAAGCACCTTACGAATGATTTGACCAATTGGACCTGTCGTAGGCTCTTTAGTAACTAAAACTTCCTTACCAAGTGAACGAATTCTATCAGCTAAGATCTTTGTCTGAGTGGTAAGTCCAGCTCCATCTATTCCCTCAATAGCAACAAATAGACCTTGCCATTCTTTTTTCATGGTCATATCCACATATTGGGAAAAGGACAACATAATAGTTTTGAATCTTAAGGAAGGTGAGTTAAATGGTGTTTAAGAGTGATACTAGTCGGCCCTGCAGACGACTTTAACCAAAATTTAGCTTCAAAAATCGGCATTCAATTAGTAGACATGCAAAGAAGGGTCTTTCCAGACGGAGAGCTATGCCCAAGAGTCTTAATCGACAAAGAAGATCAACTCAGAGGGAAAGAGATAATTCTTTCTATGAGGATGCCCTCAAAAAGCTGTAATCCTAACTCATATCTTGTGGAGGTTCTCCTAACTATAAGGAACTTAAGAGAACACATAAGAGCATCTAGCATTCATGTGATAATGCCGTATTTCCCTTACGCTAGACAAGATAACATCTTCAGACCAGGAGAACCTCTAAGTGCTAAATATGTTGCAAATTTACTCGAAGAAGCTGGAGCTGAAACCGTATATGCTGTGACAGTCCACTTGCACAGAGTTGGATCATTCCCAAGCCTATTCCATAAGGCTCAGGGGGTCAACGTTTCAGGTTTTCCATCGCTTGCTGATGTTCTAAAACGGATGAACTTAGTTAAACCGTACATCATAGCTCCTGATGAAGAGGCTATTGTATGGGCTAAAGAGGTAGCTGAATATCTGGGAACAGATGATTACACAGCCTTCGTTAAGGAAAGAGACGTAGAAACCGGAGAAATCAAAACAACGATAAAGGAGATAGATGTAAGAGATAGAGATGCAGTTGTTATAGACGACATAGTCTCAACAGGTGGAACTATGGCAAACGCAGTAAGAGCTGTAAAGAAAATGGGAGCTAGAAGGGTCTATTCAGCATTTGTACATCCAGTTCTCGTAAGCAATGCTCTAGACAGAATAATAGGGGCTGGAGCGAATGAGATCATAGCAGCAGATACCCTTATATGGGAAGGTTCTAAAGCAAGCGTTGTCGATCAATTAGTGGAGGAGATTAGAGGAAAATGAAGAAAGTTCCATTGGGAATCTCTGTCATAAACTCTATTCTCTTAGCAGTTTCGGCGGTTTTGCTCGCTACAGGATTGTCAGGGCTGCTTAATCTGCCTGGCTCTCCTTTAAACCCTTTTTTAAGAATTCTAGGTGCAAAATGGGAGCTGCCTAAGCCAGGGATTGCCGGGGGAATTATCTCGATCGCAACTTCGATCATAGTATTTGCTGTGGCATTAGAATTGGGGAGAGGAAAGATGTGGGCTTTCTTCACGACAGCATCTCTATTTGCTATATCTGCTATTTTTGGAACATTTAATGCTCTTTCTGGATCCATATTATCTATTTTAACCGCTCTTATTTCCCTTTCCTGCCTATTATATTTAGTGAGCTCTCCAAAAGTGAAGAATTTCCTGAGGGAAGAGAAGCCTGCTGAGGAGGGTTTTACTTTAGAAATGACTCTTTAAGCCTAACTTTCCAAGGGAGTTTCTTCCTTAAGATATTGCTGTCCAAGGGATCAAATTCTATCAAGTAGGAGTTAAACGAATGTAGAGGGACTATCGGAATTCCTTGATATACTCCTGCCCCCTCTGGAATCCAACAAATCACCATTGGAATTAAATTTGTACTTCCAGAAGTTAGTTTAAATCCCTTCAAACTAGGGAAAACTTGAGAAAGGGCTTCTGTTCTCTCCTTCTGCCGCAACGCTGCCTCTAAAAGCGAAGATTTTCTAACATAAGACCACCTCTTGCAATCAATTGAGAGCATAAGCCGACTAGAAAGTGCTAAAAGATCAATCTCATACCCCCTCTCTTTAAAGGAAAATCTTAGGTGTTTAATCGTGCTATATCCATGAGAATTAAGGATCTCTTCGCATAGAGATTCAAACTCTTTCCAATTCAAAAGCTTGGCTGTTCTCTCAACAGAAACTCCTATTTTTACTAGGGCAATTGCTGCTTTCACCGGAAAAAATTGGTTGCCTTCTATGGCTCCTACTTCTTGTAAGTACTTTTTTAACTCAGGATGGAGAGAACCAAGTTCTTTAGTAATTAATTTATCAAGCTGCTTAATGGCTATTATCTTAAGCTTATCCTCCTTCTTCAAGATCCCCGATCACACCCTCTTGTATGGCCTTCCAACGGCTCCCGGAGGTCTAGCCTTTGCGAGGAAGCCCATCGATATCAAGAGGGTGGCTACGTATGGTACAGAATAAAGCACTTGATCAGCTATTATACCACTGGGTATGGAAAGAGAGAACGCATAGCAGAATCCAAAGATAAGTCCTCCTCCTAGCGCCACTATCGGATTCCATCTGGAAAATACAACCAAAGCTAAGGCTATGAATCCTCTCCCTGCACTAACATTCTTTGTATAGCCTCCAAGCCAATCTAATGCGAGGAATATGCCAGCTAATGCTGTTAGCATAGAACCAGCTACTGTAGCTATGACCCTGATCTTATACACATCTATACCAGCAGCTTCTGCGGCAACAGGATTCTCCCCTGCTGCCCTAAGTCTAAGTCCCCACTTTGTTTTTTCTAAGAAGAACCAGGAGAGTATAGCAAGAGCTATTGTAAGGATCACAAATGGGCTGAAACCACCCATACTTGGAACCCTCGCCTCTCTCGGCAGTTGAGGGCTCGTTGCAAAACTGCCCCAAGTTAGGTATAGTACTACCTCTCCTATTCCTAGAGCAAACATGTTAAGACCCACGCCATCTATAATTTGATCGCCCGCCAAGTAAACAGCTATTAAAGCATGCAAGAGCCCCACAATCAACCCCACGAAGAGTCCAGCGCCTATTGCAAACCACAGGTTCACAGTCTTATGACCTACATATGTTGAGAACAGAGCTCCTAGAAGTATTATCCCCTCAAGTCCTATGTTCACTACACCCGATCTCTCAGCAATAACCTCCCCCAGCGCTCCTAGCACTATTGGAACCATCAATCTGAGCATTCCAGCATAGAATGTTGGATATAGTAAGAACGAGAGTATTTTAAGCCATGGCAACTTTCTCCACCTCCTTTCTTCCTCTTAACCTAGCTCTAATCAAATCAAGAAGGCCCGGGACAGAGACAGCAATTACTATTATTCCCATAACAGCTAAGACAAGCTCGTATGGAACGCCAATCTGCCCTCCTTTTGAGGTTGCTACTTGGACCTCTAGGGCCCCGCTGTTTAGGATTGCAAAGAAGAAGGACGAAATTATGATGCCTAGGGGATGATTTCTTCCAACAAGAGATACAGCAATTCCATCAAATCCCCAGTTTAAGACGTTCGTAAGAGTTGTGGTTATGAAGCCAAACCTTCCCAGAACTAAGAAGGCTCCAGCTAGACCCCCACAACCTCCCGCTATGAACATGGCAATTGAAGCTATTTTACCCGGATTTACGCCTCCATATTCTGCAGCTGTTGGATTCAGGCCTACTGCCCTTATCTCATATCCAAGTGATGTTTTCCAAACAAGAAAGAAAACTATAATAGCCACAAAAATTGCTATTATGAAGTCAGCGGTGAAGGAGGTGCCCTTGACCAATGGTGGAAATCTGCTGCTCTCAAGAACATAAGCCGTCTTGTAAGGAGCCTTTGGATCGAAAATATGGTATGTACTGACGTAATTAACTATGTAAAATGCGATCCAATTAAGCATGATGGTTGAAACAACCTCATTTACCTTTCTTTTTGTTTTAAGGATGCCTGCCAGCCATCCCCAGAAGCCTCCTGCCAGAAAAGCCGCTATAACAGCAACAAAAGGATGTATTAGTCTCGGCAACCTAATGTAGGTTCCAACGATGTTTGCAATCAATGCTCCCATATACATCTGTCCCTCTGCACCTATATTGAATACCGAGGCCCTTGCAGCTACTGCAAAGGATAAAGCTGTCATTGTGAGCGGGATCATATAGCTTAGCGTATCTAAGAAAGCTCTAGTGTGTTTAAAAGAACCAGAAAAGAGGGCCTCATAAAAGACTAATGGACTATAACCTGCCAGAAGTATGATAATGCTGCCTACAACAACCCCAATCAAAACGGATATGATGGATTCGGATATCGGTTTAATATATTTGCGAAGTAAAGTAATCAATCCTTTCATGATGCCCCACCCTTCCTTATCTCATCTAGTTTAACCCCTCCCATCATTAGACCAATCTCCTCAATAGTCAAATCTTCAGGTCTGGCAACTCCCATGAGCTCACCCTCGTACATTACCCCAATCCTATCGCTTAGCATAAGAACTTCATCCAAATCCGCTGAAACTAGAAGCACAGCTCTACCCTCATCTCTCATTCTCAAAAGAGTTTCTCTTATGTACTCAGTAGCTGCAACATCTAAACCTCTCGTTGGCTGAGCAGCTACAACGACCTTAGGGTTCTTCATAAGTTCTCTTCCTACTATCAATTTCTGCTGGTTTCCTCCACTCAGGCTTGAAGCGGGGATCGTTGGACTTGGCGCATCCACTGAAAACCTTTTAATAAGTTCTCTAGCCCAATCTAGAATTTTTTCTTCCTCTAAGATGCCCATGTTGTTAGCAAATGGATTTTTTCGCTGCAATCCTAGAATTGAGTTTTCTGCGAGTGTGAATTCTAAGATTATGCCCCTTCTGTGCCTATCTTCTGGGATATGACCTAGCCCCAGCTCATACAAGGTATGTGGATCGGCGTTAGTAACATCTTTACCTGCGAGAATAATGTGCCCCTTTGAAACCCTTCTTAGCCCAGCTATGGCCTCTACAAGTTCTGTTTGGCCATTTCCTTCAACACCAGCTATTCCAAAAATCTCTCCAGATCTTACTTGGAGACTAATTCCTTTTACAGCAAAATCCCCCCTATCATCAAGCACCCAAAGATCTTCCAAAATTAACTGAGGCTCACCAGGCTCTCTCGGTTTTTTCTCCAATCGAAATAGGACTTCTCTTCCAACCATCATTCTAGCAAGTTCTTCTATTGAAACCTCATCTGTTTTGACCTTTCCGACCACTTTTCCTCTCCTTAGTACTGTAACTACATCCGTAATAGCCTTAACTTCCCTTAACTTGTGAGTTATGAACACAATAGTCTTATTTGCTTCTCTCATCTTTTTGAGGAATTCAAATAGCTCCTTGACTTCAAGAGGAGTTAAAACTGCTGTTGGTTCATCAAGAATAAGAATATCTGCGTTTCTATAAAGCATCTTAAGAATTTCAACTCTCTGTTTCTCTCCGGTAGATAGATTCTCGACAGGGGTATCTAGATCTACCTTTAAACCAGTCTCTTCCATCAATTCTTCTATTTTGCTCCTAGCCTGTTCTATGTCTAAGATCCCCATGGATCCAATAGGTTCATCGCCTAATACTATGTTCTGAAGTGCAGTAAAAACAGGGATAAGTGTGAAATGCTGGTGCACCATCCCTATTCCCATGTCCATAGCATCTCTTGGGCTTTTGACATCAACTTCCTTACTCCTGATAAAGATCTTTCCAGCAGTAGGACGCCTCGTCCCATATAATATTTCAACTAAGGTGGTCTTTCCTGCTCCATTCTCTCCCAAAAGCCCGTGAATTTCCCCTTCTTTAACAGCAAAGTCAACTCCCTTAAGGGCTACTGTGCCACCAGGGTATATCTTGACGATACCTTTCATTTCTATTGCATAGTCAGTCAAGCCACTCACCACTAACATGGCAGAACTCAAATAAAAAAATAAAAAAGGAGGGAGATTCCTTAACCGGGCAGCGCCCCTGCTCCGTATTTCTCTCTAACTGCCGAAATTTCTTCAATAGTTTCTGGGAATGGTACCTTCACTTCGCCCTTTATGATCTTCTCCTCGAGTTCATCTATCGTGTTCCAGACGGTCTCAGGATATAGAGCCCTCATTGCCTCCCACTTAGCAAGTATGTTCTCAGGAGTGTCAGGAAGCTCTGTTCCAAGTTCCTTTGCAATATTTATGAAAGCTTGTAGGTCCTCAGCCCTACTTATGCCAACACCTTTCTCTTTAAGACCATAATGAATGGGTCCACCTGTGAAATTGCCATAGACCACGTCTCTAATGGCATAGAAAACGCCGTTATCTACCCTTTTCATCATACTAGCAATGACATGCCCAGGATACATCCAATCCTGATCAGCATCAACGCCGATTGCAAATGGGGGACCATACTCTATACCTTGTGTCTCGCAGTAATCGTTTACTGCATCAAGAACACCAAGACCAGTTAAACCAGCTACGTTGTAAAGAACATCTGCTCCTTGAGCAAGCATTCCCTCCGAAACCTGCTTGCCCAGAGCTCTATCAATGAAGCTTCCCGTATACTTGTAAATTATTTCAACGTCTTTACCCGTCAGATTTTCAGCGTAATTTACTCCCCAGTAAAATCCACCTTCGAAGTGATAGAGTACGGGGATTTCCATCCCCAAGACAACGCCTACCTTGTTAGTTTTTGTAACTAAGGCAGCAAGAGCTCCAACAAGGGCAGATCCTTCGTTTTCCTTGAATAAAATTCCCCTAACATTGGAATCTGGGGTTAAAGAATCTACTATTGCGAACTTCTGATTTGGAAACTCGTCAGCTACTTGATCTATGGCATCAGTTAGCAAGAAACCAACTCCGATGATTAATGAATACTCACCACTCGAAGCAAGCTCTCTTAATCTGGGTAGATAATCTGCCTCGCTTCTGGGTGTTACGTAAGTTACCTCTACACCTAGTTCCTTTCTCGCACGTTCTCCTCCTAGCCATGCTAAATCGTTAAAGCCTAGGTCTCCCCTCCCTCCTATGTCGAACATAATTGCAACCTTTACGCCTTCACCGGGTTTAGGAGTGGGAGATGGAGTAGGGGAGGGCGTGGCTGTTGGGCTCGGAGTCGGTGTTGGGGTTGGTGTTGGAGTCGGTGCAGGCTTCATGAAATAGTAGGCTACGCCTGCGATTATTATGATGACAACAACAATCCCTAGAATTTGAGCCTTCGTCAATTCACTCACCTAACTTTGGTCTTTTTATGAGCGTTAAATATTTAACCCTATCCCCTTCTTTTCAACTTCGAATGGCGTACAGATTTAATAAGGACTCAAATCTATTGAAAACAACCTCAAGACCTTGAAATGTACGCAAATACCTCGCTGCTTTTGCAGAATTTGTTGCGACAACGGAGTATCCAAGATCCTTCAGAGGACATACTACCATGCAGGTATCGCATAATACCTTAGCTCCGCTCCTCTCTATCTTTTTGCACAAATTAAGGTTGCTTTCAAAAACTTGCCTTGATGTGAATAGCCAAAAAGGAACTCTGACTTCTTTGCCCTCTAAAAGCTTGGCTGCCATACTCAATTCGTCTTTTGAAAGATGCGGACATCCTAGGACTATGATATCTGGATTCGACCCAGATGTGCTTAGAGACTCGATTGTTTCCTTTAACTCCTCTTTTCCTACTTTTATCTTTTCACAGCCTTCTTTACACGGCAATGATGCTTCAGGAGTTATCCCTTTAATGTGAAACAGCTCAATACTTCCAGAAGCAGCTCCAGCTGCACTCATAGCCTTTAACTCCTCTACTGATGCTTTTAAAATGCCTTCATATATTGGAACTGATCTGGGAGCCAATTTACCAATGTAATAGGCTAGAACTCCAAAATCAATCATTCCTTGGAGAGAATCTTCCAATCTCACCTTAAGATTAGGTTTTCTATTCTCTTCTAGATGCATGCCATATTTAGGAGTTAGTCCAACTACTGCAGCAACTAGGGTTTTTACTCCTCCTTCTCTGTTTGTTCTAGCTCCTAAAACACTATTTACAAATGCTACAGCGCTAGACTCGCCCCAGCATATATGATCCCCTTTCTTAGGTTTGTTCCCGATAAAGTATGGCGTGCATGTAAAGCTTGGTTCAACTCCCATGCTTAACAATGCTCTTACTATCCTAAATTGTTTATTAGCATAGTCCTCGGGTATCCCCATCTCTTTCCATCTTTTTAGGTCCATTCCAGTTGGATTTGCAGTTGCTTTGACTTTCACGAGTATTCCTTGGCTAGCAATTTCCTCCAAGAACTCTAAACCAGCCTCTCCTATTGTTGAGTAAGAAACGCCACTTATATGAACGGAATTAACTTTAACAAAGCCTTCTGAATTAGATATGCTGGCCTCTTTCTCGAGAAATCTTAAGAATTTCTCTGGAGCATCTGCTTCCAGCTTATATGATCCTTTAGCCATTGGTATCTCTACCGGTATTCCAGCTAATTCAGCGCTTATCGTAACGCTGTCAGGATATTCTAAAACGATTTTTTTAGGTTGCTTGCCTGCTTTAACAAGTCTAAAGAAGGTATAGGCGCCAACCGTAGAGCCAGTAGAATAAGGTATAATCACAACTTTACCCGCTATGCTCTTCCCTTTCTCCGGATGATCTGGCTGGATTATCTTACCACTACTTGGATCTACTCCATCTAGCCATGATATTGGTTTGGAAAGCCTTAAGATATCGCTCATACAGTTCCACTCAAATTCTGGTGAAAGAGCTAACGGTCTCTTGATCTAGCCTCTTAACGACCTCTGTTACCAGTTTAATCGCATTCTCAACATCACTTGCTGATAATATCGAGTTATGAGAGTGTATGTGTCTTGTAGGAACTCCGATAACGATCGAGGGAACGCCCTTGTAATGCAAGTGGATCCTACTAGCATCTGTTCCACCGCTAACAGCGGAAAGCTGATATGGGATCTTTAGCTCTTCTGCCACCTGTATCACAAATTCTTTCAAGGGTTGATTAGGGATCATGCTTTTGTCCCACGTAACTATGCTTGGACCACTTCCCATTTTTGCTGGAGCTTCTCCAGGCTTAACACCTGGTACATCTCCAGAGATATCAACTTCTAAAACGATCCCCACCTGAGGATTAACTACATCAGCGGTAGTTTCAGCTCCTCTCAATCCAACCTCTTCTTGAACGGTTGCTGCGGCATAAACTGAGTTAGGATGCGAGGTGCCTGATTCCTTTAGATTTCTTATAACTTCCATCGCCATAAAGGCTCCTATTCTATCGTCGAAAGCCTTTCCCAACCAAAGCTCCTTTTCTCCAATTTTTATGACCTCAAAGCGACTTAGAGGAGCAACAGGATCTCCTATTCTAACTCCCAATTTTTCTAAGTCTTCTTTGCTTGAAGCACCCACATCTATGAAAAGATCTTCGAGTTTTGGGACTTTCTCCTTTTCTTGGGGTGTCATTAGATGGGGCGGCTTAGAGACGATTGTTCCGATTAAATCCCCTTTCTTAGTTCTAACTATGACTCTGTGAGCTGGAAGCGTTATTGGAGCCCATCCTCCTAACGCTCTAAATTTAATGAAGCCTTTTTCGTCGAGTCCGCAAACTATGAAACCTACTTCATCGCAGTGACCTGCTAGAATGATTCTAGGCTCATCTGATGTTCCTTTCTTCTTTAATATTAGTGATCCTAAGCCGTCTGTAAGGATTTCATCTGCATACTTTGCATATCTCTCTTTAACTAACAATATGGGCTCTCTTTCAAACCCAGACGGTCCAAAGGATTCGCTTAACTTTCCGAAAAATTCAACGATTTCCCTATCCATGGTCATCTTATAGCTCAGCTACTTGAAATCTTTAACTTTATCCAGTTGATATGAACCCCTAGTTCGATGGCCGGAGAATTAATGAGAGCAGAGATCCTTGAGCAGCCAAGTGCAATTAAGAGAACAATACATGAAGCTAGAAAAGAGGTTGAAAAAGCTGCACAATTGGTGAAAGAGGATTTCATTTACACAACTGGGAGTGGAACCAGCTATCATGCATCCCTTGTACTGCAGAGAAGTCTGACGAGAATAGCAAATATCTCATCAGTTGCAATTCCAGCTTCTGAACTCGAATATTGGATACCCGAAGATGTAAGCGGTAACATACTTGTGGCTCTATCACAGAGCGGGGAAAGTTCAGATATAATTAAAGCAACTAAAGCCTTTAAATCAAAAGGAGGAGGTATAATAGCAATAACGAATACTCCCGGAAGTCCTCTCTCCAAATTAGCAGATGCAACAATTCTAACGAGAGCTGGAAAAGAGAGGGCTGTTGCAGCAACGAAGACATATACTTGCCAGCTAGCCGTAAGCTTTCTTTTTTCCATAGAGGTATCAAGGTTAATAGGAGAAGAGCCGTCACATCTAGAGTCAGAGCTTCTAGTCCTTCCAAACAAAATCAAGAATGAAATTGTAATAGCAAATAAGACAGCGGAGAGAATTGCCCCTATTTTAGTAAAAATGCCGGTTGGTTTTATCCTAGGCACCGGGCCAAATTATCCTACGGCTTTAGAAGGAGCACTAAAGCTAAGAGAGACATCTAATCTCTTTATTCAAGCATTTGCAGGTAGAGAGTTCTTACACGGCCCGATACAACTTGTCTCAAAGGAAACTCCAGTTATTATATTAGAAAAGGGGAAGATGCCTGCTGTAGTGCATAAAATCGAAAGTTATGGGGCCCCTTTGATAACCCTTGGCAGAGATGCGGATTTGAGGGTAGAATATGATGGTCCGGAGGAATTTTATCCAATACCTTATATCATGCCTCTACAATTCTTAGCCTTGTACGTATCTCTGGCCAAAGGACTGAATCCAGATAAGCCTGAAAAATTAGGTAAGGTGGTGAGATGATGGTTAAACTTGTGATTTTTGATGTTGATGATGTTTTGTACGATGCCACTCTTCAAAAGAGGAATGCTAGGGAAAACGCAGTAAGAGCAATGATAGATGCAGGCTTGCCCGTTGATTATGAGGTTTTTCTCAGCAAGCTTAGGGAAGTAATTGAGGAAAGGGGAGAGGATTATGGAAAACATTTTGATGATACGCTAATGCGTCTAGGTTTAAAGGTGAACTCCAAGATCATCGCTGCTGGAGTCGTCGCCTATCATGATACCAAGAGAGCATATCTAAAACCTTTTCCGAACGCCTTTAATACAATACTTCAGCTTAGGGAGCGGGGTTACAAGGTTGGAGTTTGCACTTCGGGCCAACCCATAAAGGATTGGGAGAAAATAATCAGGCTTGGTATGCAGCACCTCTTCCACTATGCTTGGGTAGGAGAGGCTAGTGAGAAAACCTTCAAAGAAATAGTGAAGGAGTTGAACATAAGACCTTCTGATGCTCTCTTCATTACTGCAAATCCTCAATTGGCTAATGAAGCCAAGAAGGTTGGCTGGAAGGTAATAAGAATAAGGAGAGGAAAATGGGCTATGGAGAAAGCTGAAAAACCTGACTTGGAGGTGCAATTAATTTGGGAAGCGGGAAAGGCTATAGAAAGCCTTTCAGAAGAGTGATAGTTGCTGGTACCTTTGATCATCTTCATGAGGGACATAAGATCCTCCTAAGAACTTCTGCAAAACTAGGAGAAGAATTATTAGTTTGTCTAGCAGACGGGCCTCTTCTCTTAGGCAAGAGGTTTAGGGAGAAAATACAGACTTATGAGGAAAGAAAAAGAAAAGTAGAAGAATTTCTAAATTCCCTTGCCATAAATTTCTCCGTGATTAAAATTCAGGATCCAATTGGTCCAGCAGGATCAGACAAGTTGGCAGATGCGATCGTAGTCTCGACTGAGACCTATCCTGGTGCCTTAAAGGTAAACTCTGTAAGAAAAAATAGAGGGTTACAGGAGCTTGTCATCGTAGTGTGTCCCCTAGTAGCCGCAGAGGATGGTAGACCAATAAGCTCCTCTAGAATTAGAGCTGGAGAGATTGATGAAAACGGAGGACTTAAACGCGAATGAGATGGACAAAGTTTTACATAAACTCAATTATGGAACTCTTTGTTCCTTAATCCTTTTTCCTTCGAGGAAGTTATTTTTTATTAGCACTTTATAAGATATTTCGGAGGCGATGATGAGTATTCGGCAAGAGGAATTGCCGATGCCCTAAAGAGGGTCATCTGAGTCTCGAACTATGGAGGAATGAAACATGCTTCCATTAAAGGACGAAAATCCCAGCGGTATTAAGCCAATAATGACCTACTTTTTGATAGCCATTAACATACTATGCTTTATCTGGCAGCTAACGGTTGGAATCGACTGGAGTGCTTATTATTTTGGGTTTATACCTAATCTTTTCTTCCAAGATTCTGCTAGAAATTTTTACAGACTATTCACATCAATGTTCTTGCACGGGGGCTTCACACACATATTCGGAAATATGCTTTACTTGTTCATCTTTGGGGACAACATAGAAGCTGCTTTTGGAAGGTTCAAGTACCTACTGATGTATTTACTTTGGGGTATTACCGCGGTCTTACTGCACAGTTTAATTAATTTTGGCTCAGCCATACCGCTGATAGGTGCTTCGGGAGCCATTAGCGGGATACTAGGAGCATATTTTGTACTTTTTCCAAATGCCAATATATTGACGCTCGTTTTCTTCTTCAACATAGCAACTGTTAGAAGGATCAAGAGCTTCTACTATCTGGGGTTCTGGTTCCTTTATCAGTTGATACCGGCGTCCCTAGGCGAAATAAGTGGGGTGGCATATTGGGCTCACATAGGAGGGTTCATAGCGGGCATAATAGTTGCCTTACCACTCAGGTCTAGGATTTTGAGAAAACGTAGGGAGATATATCCATACGATTGGATTTATGAGGAAGAGGACAGATTTACTTTTGGCTAAATTAGTACGATTGGCCGCATTTTTTCTCCTTCTAGAAGAATGGCGGCGCTTGATCCTCCATAATAACTACAACTAAATATGCTGACAAGTAACCCATCGAACATGACTTTAATCCCTTCAGGAAAGAATTGGTGAGCTCTAAATAGCTTCTCTATGCCATTCATTGATAAGAAGTCAATTAAAGCTTTTCTTCCAAACCTATAGATGCCCGGTCCCCTTATATTAGAATCAAACCACTCTATAGATTCATCAGGATCGTTCCATAATATCTGAAATGCGATAGGATGTTTCGGCTCTATGTCTCTCTTCGGTAGCTTTTCTATCTGATCTATTTTAGATAGTCCTTTTGCTATGCCACCATGCAAAGCTAGCACATCACCGTCAATCATTGCTGCATAGGGCAATAATGAGAACGTTTCCTCGGCAAGTCTATAATATTCCCAGCCATAGTGCCCTCTTATTTCACTAAAGAACCCATAATATAGGTTAGTTAAAGGAGATTCATGGTTTCCTCTCAGAAGAACAAATTTATTGGGCTCTAATAGCTTATATCCTAGCAAAAAAGAGAGAACCTCAATCTGTTTTGGACCCCTATCCACATAGTCCCCAAGAAAGAGAACAGCGTTTACATCAAATTTTTCTGCTCTCCTAATAGCTTCAACAGCAGAACGCAAGTCTCCATGAAGATCTCCAACTATCATAGTTCTCTCGTCTTCTACTCTAACAAGTTGGTTTTCTTCGGAGAAAATTTCCCCAGCCGAAAGAAGAAGATCCCTAAACGTCTCTGCATTAGGGATCCTTTCTGGGTTCTTTAGCATTGATATTATGTCTTTATGCCTCATATTGACATCCACGGCCTCCCTATACCGACGTATAGACTATCACCTGCTTTAGCATCGACTTCTAGGATATTTCTTCCATCTATTACCACTATCGGCTTTCCTGACAGCTTTCTAAGTTTTGAAGCACCTAGTTTCTTGTAAGTGCTATGATCAGTTACGAGTACTATAATATCTGCTCCTCTTATGGCTTCTTCAAGGTTTTGTGTTAGTTTAACCCCCATCTTAAGGAGTTCGTCGTCGTGTTCCACTACAGGATCGTGAACTACTATCATACCAAACTTACATCTAAAAAGCTCCTTAACGATATCATAGGTAGGAGATAACCTAGTATCGGGTATGTCCCCTCTAAATGCCAATCCTAGAAGCGTTATTTTGGTAGCCTCCTTACGCAATCCTAACTTATTCATACCGTCAGAGATCAGTTTAACGACTTCCTTTGGCATGTTCTCATTGATTTCTCTACCAGTCTCGGTCAACTTTAACCTTATACCATGATCTTTAGCTACATTTATGAGAAAGTAGGGATAAACGGGTATGCAATAGCCTCCAACACCAGCTCCTGCCTTATGCAGATGGCAGTAAGGCTGGCTGTTGGAAGCCATTCGAACTTCCTCGAAATCTAGTCCAAGGCCTCTGCAAAGCTTAGCTACTTCATTTGCAAGGGCTATGTTTACATCTCTATAAATTCCCTCTATGAGCTTCTCTAGTTCTGCTGCGATATCATTGCTCATTAGAATTACTCCTTTCTTGGCAACAATAGAGTAAAGGACTGAAGCCACTCTAGAGCTTTCAGATCCGATGCCACCAACGATTTTCGGATAATTTTCAACTATGTCCTTTATAGCCCTGCCTTCTGCTATTCTTTCTGGACTATAAGCAAGTCCAAAATCTTTTTCGGCCCGTAAGCCACTAAATTCTTCCAATATCGGTTTCAAGAAGCCCCTTGTTGTTCCTGGTGGAACGCTGCTCTCCAATATAACGAGATCTCCTTCCTTTAGACCTTTTCCTATCGAAATTGCAGCTGCTTTAAGAGAAGAAAGATCAGCGCGCTTCTTATTGTCTAAACCTACAGGCACGGTTATGAGCTTGACCTCAGACTTAAGTGAAGCCTCTCTTCCATCGGTCATGGCCTTTAATTTGCCCTCAGAGACGAATTTTGATATTGCCTCCTCCGTTCCTGGTTCTCTTATCGGGCTCCTTCCTGAATTTATTGCTCTCACTTTATTTTCGTCGATATCAACTCCTATCACCTTTGCACCAGCTAATAGCCAAGCAATGGTTAAAGGTATACCAACGTGCCCAAGACCATAAACTGAGACAGTTATCTTTCCTTCTTTAAGATCGCTCACTAATTCATCGTTGGTTCGTTTAAGAAGAACCATTTGCCACCAAGATCGGTGATACCTTCTCAAAAATTAATATTTCTTGTTGACAGCTCGATTAGAAAAATTTTCTAACCCATGTCCTTCCTCTTTCTTCCACTCAGAAGTAAGTATATGTAAAGCAAAGAAGTAACTCCCACCCCTACATACGTAGCGTATTTAGGATTGCCGATCAATCTTTCTGTTATAAATGATTCGATCACTGCTGCTGGAACCAGAAACAGGATAGAACCAAGTCCTAACTCAAAACTTGTGTCAAGAGCCTTCTTTAAGGATTCATAGCGGCTTAAGCCGTGGTAAGGGAAAAGAATTGATCTAGCAGCTCTCAGTCCGGATGCAGAAGACATAAAGAAAGCTGATAGCTCTAAAAATCCATGGGGAATGATACCTGTGTAATATAGCAGGAATCTGCCCAATCCTCTCATGGCCTTGCCAACACTGCCAACAATAAGCCCATTTATCATTAACAAAATGGGAGTTATGAAGACGCTTGCACCTCCTCCACACATCGCCATGCTTACTCTCACATTATTGAGTAAAATCATTAGGAATAGCACACTTGGAGAAAGCTTTTCGATGGTCTCTCCTGCCGGAACAATAGCTTTCTTGAAAAAATCGGCCAGCCATTCCAGTTTATAGTAGCCTAAGAATGTTGCGGATGTGAATAAAATAACAGAAAACAGAAAGTAGTGCAGGTTTTCTCTGAATTGGACTGGAATCACGGAAGAATATGTTTTAAGAAGGTTTTTTAGCTCTAAATGATTGCGAAAACCTGATTTTATTTCAATTAGGCTCTCTAAACCTCTTGCTTTCATTTGAAAATGGGATCTAATCCCCGACTCTTGGCACATTTCAGAAGCTCTTTTGTATATTTCTTGAGCTACTTTCAAGGCTTTTTCCTCTTTAAATACAACAGTTCTTGTCATTAGAGCTAATGCAAGTAATGCGGCTTTGATTTTGTTCTCTTCCAGCAAAAAGGTGTCAGCGGCAAGGTGGTGTATATACTCTATGTCAACCTTTAACTTCCTTCCGAGGGCCTCTTCGATCTCATTGAATGCATCCTCGCTTATCAGTTCGGACTCCTTCTCGAGTTCGGAAAGGAATGCCTTTATAAGAGCTTTCTCCCTTGTAAAAACTCCTTCTGGGGTTCTAAGGATTCTTTTACATAGTGACAAACTAGGAATTCTTGGTCTTATAGCCTTCTCTGAAACTACAATAGTACCAGCGGCACCATCTCCAAGCCTCCTTCCATCCCTGCTGAACAGAGGAAGATACACGAAGATTGAGTCAGCAATTCGCATAACGTTACGAATCAAGGCTTGACGCAGAGATATTGGTTCAAGGCTCAGATTTAGAACGTAGATATCGAATATTTTCTTCCCAATTGTGGTGAATCGAGTCCCTTCCATAAGGGAAAGGTAAGAAATGTATGTTATGAGAAAAAAGCTGCCAGCGGCCATAAGACCCAAAAGGTCAGGGAAAATTAAAGAAAATATGACCAAGAAAGGGACTGTTAGTGCAGCAGCAACTAGGATATCTATCAGATGAGCTAATAGCCTCTGACCAACTTCTGCCTTAATCGTAGAATAATCAAAGACCACCGAGGTCATTCATGCACACCATGGGTGTTGTAAGCTCTAGTTTAAAGGGCTCCTCAGCTATAAAATTCTCCTTCTAATCAAAATCGAGCTTCATATGAAATTCTTTCATTTTCTTAACGTTTATGCCTTTAAGTGTGCTCAAATATGCCTTAATCAAGACTCTAAGCTGCTTTATTATGAATGGATTCATTTCAACAGTTTTCCCATTAACTGACACAAATGTGTGATTAGAGAGGCATTTCACTTCTTCTCCTTCAACGGCTCGTCTTAAATATTCCTTACACGTTTCAAATCCACATAACCCGCAGTTCAAGAGTGCTGGATACTCTGGAACTCTTTTCAAAAGGAAACTCCATAGCTCAGCTAAGGGTACCTCTTGAATCCCTTCTGGGCCATTATTCCCGACCTGAGCTATTGCTAAACTCGTATCAATTAGAGATTCGCCCTTAACAGGAGCCAAAACTTTGGGGAAAAGTCCTCTTGAGAATCCAATCATTAAGAGGAAATCTCCCTTTCTAAGATATGGAAAGATCTCTGTAGGATTAAATCGACCATCTTCTATGCTTGAAGTCTCCTCTCTAGAAAGAGCTAAAAGTCCATTAATCCTGCCTAGGCTCTTAAGTATGGTTCCATTTCCCACAAGAGCATAGATCCTAACATTTGGAGGGTTGTTAACTAAATATTCAAACACATTTCTTGACTTAGAGCCTACGAATGCAACTACCCTCAATTCACCTAACTTGTCAAGCGGTACTTTATATACACAAAACTGCAGAATTTATTGCGCAATGATGAGCGCGAGCATCACTAGATAATTGGATGATAGACCCAGCTCACGCTGAGCGCTTCATAATCTCTCTTCTTCATTTCTTATAGTTAGATCATGCCAGGATTTCAAAAATAAACCGGATCATCCTGCTCCAAGTTTTTCTTATTCGAAGAAAAAGAAGAAAAAGGGGATAAATTAGATGAGCTGTTTCCTCTCTCCATCACTTATTTCATATATGTGAATGCAATTCACTGGACATGACTGAGCTGCTTCCATGTTGCAGCCCAGATCTTCAAGTTCCGTGTTTAAGGGATTTGATTTCCCGTCCTCAGCCATTTCCCAGTTATCTGGGCAGAGTCCAGCGCAGACCCCACAACCTATACATTCATCCCTAACGTGTTCAATTTCATACTTGGGCATGAATGCACCTCCCTTCCGTGCTGGTAGGAGAATCAATTAAATATTTTTACTATTCCTCCTTAACCTTCTCAACCACCCTAACATCTGTTATGAAAGTTCTGGGGTATTGGCCAGCTTCATCTTTCTCATATTTCTTAACCATGTCCCATATGGCCAAAAGGCCAGCAGTAAGTCCAGTTAAAGCCTCCATCTCCACACCTGTTTTGGCAGAGGCCTTGACCTCTAGATCAACCCTCACAAAGTTTTCTCCGAGGCGGAAATTTACCTTTACATCCTCTATAGGAATCGGATGACAATAAGGAATTATCTCAGGGGTCCTTTTGACTGCCATGACAGCGGCCACTCTCGCAACTTGAAAAACATCCCCCTTCTCAACCCTTTGCTCCCTTATCCTTAAGAGACTTTCATTTGTTAGGATTATTTTCCCAGTAGCCTTGGCTCTTCTCCTTTGAACACGTTTTTGTGATATGTCAATCAATTCACATACCTCCATCGTATAGCAATCTTATTCATAACGAATAAGCTTTAATCTCTGATCCCCTTTCCATCAATCCATTGAGAAATCTCTCAATTTTTTCCGCCTCAATCTCGTTTGCATCTATTAGTTTCAGAAAGAGGTTTGCCAATTCCTCCGCAGCTCCTTCAGCTATCGGATTTGATATTCTTATCTCGCAAATTGCCGACTTTAAGTAATTCCTCAGCCTCTCTCTTGATTTCTCTTTGGAAGGTCTAAGGAAAGGTAGAAGCATCCTCATTTTGATCTTGATTGAAGACACGAGAATCTCTTCTGCGAGATAGGAAGAAGTTAACAGAACTCTTTTGAAAATTATTACTAGAATTGCCTAAGAAATATCCCATTTCATAACACCTTTTCTGGATTGAATCAAATCATATCTTATGCGATAATTGCAGCATTAAGCCTAAGCAGTTTATTGGCGACCCTATATGGCATACGCCCATTTATCTCAAATATTGAGAGAAGAATCGAAACTAGCTGTGTTCACTCCGTCCTCAGCACCATAAGCAATCTAGTTAACTCTGTAGTTGGCGGAGGTTCTATGGAAGGAATTGTGTTCACACCGCTTCAGGTCAAGCTCTCAATTAATGGAGGCGTTATTTCCGCCAATTGCGGTGATTATAAGGCAGATTTAGAGTTTCCTTTTGAGATATCTCCGCTAAACACTTCACTAAAAGGATTGGTTAAAATAAGAGCTGTCTGGACCGGAGATGGAGTTTCACTGGCGATTGAAGGATGAATAGAGAGGTTAGGGAAGCGATAAGAACCATGATATTCATAGCTCTACTCCTTATCTCAACTGCTTTGTCCACAAGCTTGACACGCCTAAGAGTTAGGAACTTCGGACAGAGATTAGCTTCATCTATCGCAATTCTCAGCGACAGAGCTGCTGATCATAAAGTTGATATAACTTTGGAATTACCACCAGGGAATTATTCCTTGATATTCTTCGGTAATGGTTCAGCTCTCTTCTCAATGGACGGTTACAAAGTAACTTTAGACGGATTTCCAATCGATCTGAGGGGAGAAGTTCAAGGAGGGAAGAGTTTGAGAATCACAAGCGAGAGGAGGCTGCTTCAGGATGGATGAAGAGATTGAAGACATGTTATGGTTTCTACTCGTTATAGCAGCTCTTATCCTTGTTATTCTAGCAAATAATCCTCGTCCCATGCCTATAGGGTGAAAAAATGAGAATGATTGCCATCTTAGTTGGTCTCGTGCTAATATCTCTTTTAGCCATAAATCTAACGATCAACAGAGTAGTTCCCTTTTGGCCGGTAAAGGAAAGGGAAAACATCGCATTAAGAACAGTTGAACTCTTTTGGAACAAAGGAGTTAGGCTCGTTTGGGAAGGTGGTTATAGAGAGAACCTTAGTTCTCATGGTTTAAGCATTAAAATTGGTATTCCAGTGCCAAGATCGCCAAACATGATCTGTGTAGAGATCTCATGTAGGGGATGATGCTCGTTGAGAGAGATTCTAGCAATCATTTCAATATTGATCCTTATGCTCCCAATACTCTTCGTTCCAAACACAGATGTAATAGATAGCAGGGTTATCGATGCCGCTTTTGCGGAGAATTTCGCTTGGATGGAATCTGAAATAACCCTACCAAGGTACTTATCATTTATCAGGTGTCTAATTGATGAGTGGCTTGTCAATAACTATGGAAAAGATGTAGATGAGGTTGAACTTCCGTCGATCATGAACACGGATGAGTGGAGGGTTTTCGCTGAAAATGAATCTAAGAGCAGAGGAATAAGACTTTATGCTAATGTAACACCCCTAAAATTAGGTAGATCTCTCTCCGCCAATGAACGACAAAACAAAGCATTTGCTGGGAGATGTAGACCGGGGGCCATAGGGGTACAAAGCTCTTTATCCATCTTGATTATCTCAAGTAGAGGATTTGCAGAGGCCATTGCAAGGAGAGATTACTCAATTTCAGTATGTCATCCTTGCCTATACTTTCTTATAAAAGAAGTTCACGTGGAAATAGAAGAAGAGTTGGAGAAATTATTTGAAAACGAAGTAATGATGGTAGGCGCTAGAAATGACTTTGCTGCTGCAGCATCTCTACTTAAATCCATGCTTTCGAATTTTGATGAGGAAATAAGTAGGATTTTCCTATCGAAAGAGAGAGAATATTCCTCTAAGGGAATAAAAATAGAATTCTGCATTGAAAAGAAGGTTTCTATATCAAGAAATGGGGATAGAGTGGAGTTATGCGCATTATATAAACTTCACATGAAAGTTTGGGACAAAGAAGTCCTTTATTGGGCCGGGAACCTTAGGAAGGGCTGGTATCTAAAGAATGACTTTGAATTCCGAGTAAGAATGATATGCAAGCTTCTGAAAGCTCCTAAGAGAACACTTACTCAGGACTCACAAGAAAGACCCAAGGCAAGCTTTAATCCAAGGGAGAGAAGGATATTATGGCCAGCAACAATGAGATGAAGGTTACGCTACTATTTCACGATATAAAGTCGCAAACGGCTTCTGTTGGATTTCTGAGATCTGATGACTTATTAAGCATCCTATGGAGGATTCTTAGGGGTCTACTCATTGAAATAAACAAAGGTCTCAAGGTCATTGACAAGATATTTGGAGCATTGGTTCCAATTCTCCTTCTCTTTTGGGTCTTACTTTGGATTCTGGACTTAGAGGACTTAAAAAGCTTGCAAAAATATCTGAAGTGGTGGATTATATTTTGTTTGGTAATGATAGGGCTATCTAGAGGATTATCTGCCCTGATAACCGCTAAAATCAAATAGCTTTCAACTTCTTGATTAACCTAGGAAATAGCACAATGTAAAAGGAAAAAATGAAGTAGTAGGAATGAAACTGTCCCTTTCCTCTGGTTAAGGCAAGGATACAAGAAATGAACAAAATAATGCCAAGATCAAATGGAGAAAGAAGGGGAGAAATCGCAATTATAAGCTTACAGTCCCCTCCTCCAAACCCAATCTTATAAAAAACGAGAGCCAAAGGAACGACTGCTAAAATCCTAACAATGATGGTGAAATATTGGCTTTCTAACGAAGAAATTGCGGAATTTAGCAAAAACAACGATAAATTCCATTTGTTGGGAATCTTTCCTGTCTTTATGTCTATGAATGAACTCAATGAAGCTTCTAACATAGCTATAACTAGTTGGAGCACTCTATCACCCGAACAGGTAGCCAAGAAAGAAGGTCATGAGCAAAAAAGGTATTAGATAGTAAACTAGCCATTTAAGGCTCATTCTAACCTCTTCAACCATAAATATTGTGAAGGCAGCTCCGATCAGCGCAAAAGGCAGGGAGCTATTGTAGGGATTTCTAAGGATCATGTACCAGAGCAGCTCAGATATCTTAGAAAATGCTGCGGACATAACTCCCAATATTACAATTAGAAATCTGGTAAGATTCCTTCTGCTCCGCAGAAGTGCCCTTCTTTCAGCATCTAGTTCGTCCATTACTCTCATTATGGACGCAGTATCCCTAAGTACCTTGCCTATAAACACAGGATCTGCTCCAGAGGTTAAGATATCCGCTATCCAAGGACCATAGTCTCCAAAGATGTTTCTAAGCTCTTCCATGATCTGCCTTGTGGTTTCATTATCTGCAATTGCTCTCATGATAAGATCCCTGATCTCTGGATTCCAGAGAGCAATTTGTTTGAGCGCTACGACTGGATTTCTGTTAAACTGCAGAGAATCCGCTAATGCCTCCACTATCACCGTTTTTGAAGCAGTTTCCATAGATCAAGCCTCCAGACCAAAAATCTGAATATCGAGATCATAAGCAGACATATGGAGATCGGACTAAGAAGGGATGGGGGTATAGTTCCCAATGCAGAGGCGCTGGCCAATAACATCATTGTTAGAAAGGCCGCCGACAACCTAATTGCCATTTTATGGTCCAATTCTCTATTTTCCAGCTCTATTTCAGTCCTTATGAAATTCTTAAGCGTATTAACAATATCCTGAGAGCTCGCGCCCTGAAGAAGGGACTTAACTGCTATAGCTAATGGACGATAGCTCAGATTTTCACAAAAAGTGTTTAATTCATCTTGAAGAGAATGTCCTTCGACAGCTGAAGCAAGGAGAATTCTTCTCATATCTCTGGAATAGGGGCTAAGTCCAGATTTAGCTACCAATTCAACTGCCTTGACTGGGCTCCACGTCAGTCCCAAAGAAAATAGCTGAATAAACCTCATAGCTTGCTTTCGATCCATGAAGCCATCCCTTTCAACCTTTCAATCAATTCACCGTTAGTTCTCGAGCCCATTGTAGATCTTATCATCATGAGGAATCTATCTGATGGCATTGGTCTTACT
>Ga0190286_1000032_pt1 | contig 79888 bp, 97 predicted proteins | sample 48691834_MG_FD_183241 | JGI IMG/M metagenome (GOLD analysis project Ga0190286, IMG submission 183241) | Hydrothermal vent microbial mat bacterial communities from Southern Trench, Guaymas Basin, Mexico - 4869-18-3-4_MG | ecosystem: Environmental > Aquatic > Marine > Hydrothermal vents >... | reverse complement strand
AACAATTGGGCTCCAAAGCAAATGCCAAGACAGGGCTTATTGGATTCGATGACTTCTTCGATGTATTTGCTTTCCTTTATCAGAAAATCGTGTTTTTGAATCTCATTTACCGAAATGGGGGTGCCTCCGATGAAAAAAGCATCATATTCCTCTAAAGGTGGAAAGGGGTTGAATTTGTACGCATCTAAGATATCGTAGTCAATTCTGTTGTCGATTAGATATCGTTCATATAGACCAATTCCCTCTATTTCACAATTCTGAACGACTAAGACCTTCACAACACAGTTTGGCCCATTAAAGATTTAAAACCTAGCGCGCGCGCTTAAGGGTTGAGAGAGGGAAGTATGCTCTGACGGACAACCCATACTTGGTTGCCTCTAACCTCATCTACCCGTCATATGTATCATTTCTCTCAGCATTCGCATACAGAGGACTTACTAGCCAGATCATCAGAGAAATTCAAGTGGTCAGCTCAAGAAGAAAGAGAGGGTTGGAATTTTCTGGATTCAAAATAGTTTTCATTAGGTTTAGTCCACTCAGAATATTCGGTTTTGTGAGAGAGGAATTGGAGGGAAAATACTTGTTTGTAGCTGAGGTGGAAAAAGCAGTGATAGACTCCTTGTACCTGCCAAAGTATTGTCCCATCTCCGAGGTGCTAGGCGTTGTTCGAGAGGCTGACGTCGACACTAGGAAGCTGGTTACTTATGCGATAAGGATGAGATCAAGCGTCACCCTTAAGAGACTGGGATACATCCTTGAACTCGCTGGAGTAGACATTTACACTCAAATAGGAAGCCTTCTAAACAGGAAGTATGATCCATTGAACCCTCTGCTTCCAAGAACAGGTGAGAAGAACAAAAAATGGAGGTTAATAGTCAACGAGGTGCTAGAATAATGCTAACTGAAGAGGAACTCCGAAAGTTTGAGAAGGTGGTTGGCTTTAACCTCTGGCAAATAGAGAGAGACTACCTCCAACACATCGTCATGATGTTCCTAGCTCGAGAGGATGAGAAGGGGGCCCTCGTTTTCAAAGGGGGAACCGCTCTTCAGAAGGCATATGGCCTCAACAGGTTTAGTCTGGACCTAGATTTCACAGCGATTGAAGAGCTACCTGAAGGAATGCATGAGGCAATTGCCAAGGACATAAGCCTGTTCGGATTTCCAGCTGAAGGATCTCTTGAGGAGAAGTACGAAAGTGCCAGCATAAAGCTAAGGATAAAGGGCCCTCTCTATAAAGGAAGTGAAAGGTCCATCTGCGTTATCAGGTTGGAAATAAGTCTAAGAGAAAGGGTTATTCTGCCTCCGGATGCGAGAGAAATAGTTCCAGTGTATTACGACCTACAACCCTACTTGATAAAGGTCATGAGGTCTGAGGAAATCCTGGCTGAGAAGATCAGAGCAATTCTGACGAGGACTAGAGCAAAGGACGTGTACGATCTGTGGTTCCTACTGAGGAGAGGCGTAAGAATGGACACAAGAATTATCAAGGAAAAGCTGAGGTTGGTAGGCTTAGATTTCAGAAGAGAAGAGTTGCTGACCAAAATTAGAGAATCTGAGCGTATTTGGAAGCATGAGTTGTCTCCTTTGATCAGTTCCGTTCCAGAATTCGAAAGAATTTTGGAAGATATCAGAACCTCGACCGAGGCCTGACCAAGACTTATAAGAAAAAGAGATAAATCCAAGTGAATGAGGAGGCCGATAAATATAACAGAACACGCATCTTCAAGAGCGATAAAATATGGAATAAGTAGAAATGAAATAATAGAATGTCTCTCAAGCCCTGACGAGGTTGTGGAAGGCTATAAAGGTAGGAAGATAGCTCATAAATTCAAGGATAATCATCTATTGAGAGTAATATATGAGGAGGATGATGTTATAACTGTAGTAACGGTATATTTGGCGAGGAGAAAGAGATATGAAAGAAGAGTCTAGGATCAAATACAGCCCTGATGTAGATGCTATCGTAGTTATTGTGCGTAATAAGAAACCTAGTTATGGCGAGGAGATAGCTCCAGGAATAATATTCCATTACAGCGCTGATGACGAGCTTGTTGAGATAGAGATACTTGATGCAAGCGATTTCCTTTCTGCAGCCATGCAAGAGATGGTGAGATCTACTAAAAAAGCCCTTAAAAGGACGCAATAACAAGAATTTAACAAGAATTTTTCAGAAGATATAATGCAAAATTGGCCTACTTGGAGTATCAAATGGTAAAGTCGTAGTGGAAGGGTTGGTGGAGCACTGGATGGCTTCTTAGGACAATAGGGACACAGATTATCTATAGAATTAGTGAAAAACTAGTTACATGAACTCATATCTGAATGAAAGGCGATGTGCTAATTTTTCAAACGAGTCTCTTGAGTTCCGATTTTAACAATTCGTAATCTTCTTCTGGAATCTTCAGTAATCCACTCCTGAAGTACCCATACCAACAATTCTTGTTCTTTATGAAGCTAAGCTTTGGGACCAAGGGCTTAATTTCCAGATACTTCTCCTCCAAAACCAAAATGGGCTTTAGTCTGACCCTATTTGGGTATAAGCGGTCCTTGAATATCCTCTTGCTGCTCGTAAATGGATCAGGTGGAACTTCAAAAAGCCCTACAATTCTGTTGGAATATAGCTCGGGTCTTCCAAAGGGAAGCTTACAGTAATGTTGTTAGTGTGAGGGATATGCCCGCGATAAGTTAGAACTTTTACTTCTAATAATTTATATACGAATTAGAACTAGCGGTTCTTATGAGGGAGCTTCCATCGAAGCACAACCCCTGGTGGAAGGGAGAAGGAAGCTATGTCCTCAGGCAATGGGAAAACCTGAAAAAGAGATGGATTCCAAAATGGCTGAATGAGACCTCTATCACTCCTTACTCCCTGAACTTTGTTATAGGCCCACGACAGGTCGGAAAGACCACGGGTCTCTACCTCCTTATAGATAGGCTTATATCAAAAGGGATAGAGCCAACAAGAATATTCTACTTCAACTTGGATCTAGCAATGGATTTAGAGATTTTCAGAAGGATCTTGGACGAATATCTTGAGTTTAGAAGGGCTGAGGGACATGAGTCCAGTTTTATCTTCCTAGACGAGGTCACTAGCCTGCGTGATTGGTGGAAGGTGATCAAAGGGTATGTTGACCTCGGTTTATTCGAGAAAGACGTGCTAACACTCACCAGTTCATCTTCTCTGACGTTAAGGGGAGAAGTTGAACTATTACCAGGGAGAAGAGGTTTTGGAAGAGACGTATTGGTAAGCCCTCTATCCTTCAGGGAGTTCTTGGAAGTCCATGGGATTAAAGTGAAGTTGAGTGGCAACTTGAAGGAGGATTTGAGCAGACTTCTTCCAATCTCTCCAGAAATAAAGCAGATGTTTAAGAAGTACGTCAAGACGGGGGGCTTTCCCTTATCTGTGAACGAAGATCCGAGGTCGGATGAACAATATCTTAGGGCATTAGAGGGCGAGATATTGAGATTGGAAAAAATCCACAATTGGTAAGGACCATAGTCTCCTCAATCATGAGGAAGGCTCCTTCTCCTCTCTCTTATTCTAGCATAGCTGCTGACGTCGGGGTTTCGTATAAGACAGTTCAGGAATATTTAGATATCTTGAAAAAACTGATGGTGATAGAAACTGCCCTATTTAGGGAGGGAAATAGGATATCCTGGAGGAAGGAGAAGAAGTATTTCCCACTTGACCCATTCATAGCACGCTCTCTCTCCCTATGGGCTGGAGCAAGCTATCTGGAAGGAGCTTTTTATGAGTGGATGGTTCAAGCTCACTTATTCAGGAAGTTTGGTGAAGTTTACTACTACAGAAACTCTTATGAGGTTGACTGCATAGCCGGTCCAATGAGGGTGGAGGTTAAAGTTGGAAAGCCACACAGAAGATACCCTAAAGACGTACTGATCGTTGATGAAGAGAATTTCCCAGCCTTTCTAGCCTCATTGGTCTAGGTAAAAAGCTCCCTTGATATTCGAGAGGAGGTTAGGAAGTGCTAACATACGAGGAGATATTGGAGAAGATAGAGGAGAACAGAGAAAGAATAAGAAAGTATGGGGTGAAGAGGATTGGCGTTTTTGGATCCTTCGTCAGTAGAGAGCAAAGTTCTGAAAGTGATATCGATATCTTAGTAGAGTTTGAAAAGGGTAAGAAGACATTCGACAACTACATGGATCTGAAGTTCTTCCTTGAGGATTTGTTTAGGAGAAAGGTTGATCTTGTGATCGTAGAAACGATAAAGCCAGGTTTAAAGCCTTACATCTTAAGGAGTGTCAGGTATGCGTCGGGATTATAGAGCATGTAAGAGGTTCTGTAGTGAACTTTTGATGCATAGTGGTTATCAAAAATGATAACTTTAATTACACAAAAGTTATTTTAATTTCTAGTTTTGTAGGATGTTACCCTGGCTTAGAAGCGCGATAAAAAAGAGGACTTTGGGCCTTCATTTGGATTCTCCTTTCGTAATCTAGGATCGAAATAGTTAAAGGCTCTCCTCTGAGTCGTGGTGTACTGGCTCATTGCATTCTCTAGATGAGGTTACATGGCGTATAATCCCCTGTCGACATGCGTTCAGAAGAATTAGCTTTGGAGAGAGCATATTCAAGTCACTGGTATCAGACAGCTGCATAAGAAGTAAAGTCACGCTTTATCGCAGCGTTTTCCATAGTTCCTTGCATGCATGACATACCTATCGAGCATAAACTCTTATCTCCTTAAATTTGACGCCAGATCTTTTTGGGAAATTTATACCTAGCCCAAACTTTCTGCTGGGATAATAAAACACCCATCTCCTAGCCTTCTCCCCCCTCTCTTTTGAATCATTCCTTTTAAGCCCCTTTTCCCGTACAGGCGATAAATCACCCTCGTCTTCTCTTTTTGACTCAAGCCCTTGAGGCTGTAGGTCACTATAGCCATTGGACGAAGTTCTTGAAGGATTGCAGGGGCTCTCAGAGGGTACCTCATGTAAAGGATCACCCTGTCTTCGAATATGTTCCGCAAAAAGGTTGGCTAGGTGCTTTCTCGCAGCTCCCTCATGTTTCTCGTAAGAACTTGGGTGAAGAGGCCCAACTTACCGATATCTTCGTAGAGCTTCCTTCTATTTCTTCACATGATGTCGTCGTCCTCAAACACCACAAGCAGGTCGTAGTCGGAGTACTAGTCATAGTTCCCCTTCGCTCTGCTTCTAAAGAGAATCAAAGCTATGACTCCTTCTACGCCTGCTACAGCGTCAACGATCCTACTTAAGTCCGATTCCATTCTTGTTTTTGATCTCATTTATAATCCTCTCCATTGCCTCAATTTGAGCCCTCTGCCCTTAGAACCATAAGTTCACCAGCGTCTCGATGGCTCCCAAATATGCTGTTAAGAATGACTACAAGTTGATAACACTTAATTCGCGCGCCAGCCTTTGCCAAGCCTCGACACTACATAATAAATCTTCAATAAACTTCAACTTTAGCTTAGAGACCTGAGAGACATCGCGGAAGTCTTCGTCTGAAGTAACAAGTTCTTCCTCTCGATTCAAACATATTGATGCTATCAATAGATCAGAGAAGGGTTTAGGTTTGCCGATCTTCCTTAAGTTCTCCTGGAGCTTGTATGCGGTTTCATAGTCTCCCTGCACGGGATAAATCACCCTTCCAGAAAACTTGGAATACCTAAGAATAGGTGGAAACTCTACCATAGTGACAACGGTAATGTCCTCTCTTATCTCTGCCTTCCCTCTAATTCTATCCATTACGATGCACGTGTCAAGTACAGTCATGCAGAACCCCTAGCTAAACAATCTTTTCTTTTCCTTCTCTCTAAGCTCTTTAACATCGAATTCTACCTCGATCTCCTCTGTAAGCTCAACTATGCCAAGCCTTTTCCTGATGGTATCGACAGGTATGTAGCTCAGCGAAGATATCGCCTGCATCACCGCTCTTTTCAGCTCCTCATCTGTAATCCAGCTCGGAACCTTCACTTTTATCGTTGCCTCTCTCATCCTAGACCAAGAAATTAAGTCACGTCAATATTTTACTTTTGTTTTTGTTCACTTCTACCTTCCAATAATTCTTTTAATTCGCCTAGTTATTCCTATGTAGCGCTTCTAGTAATCTTTGTTTAAGAGATTGTTTGGAAGCCTCTCAGCTGATGAAGAGAGGGGTAGGTTCAGGCTACTAATGGACAGAAAAGAACCGACGGTTGCACTTGGTGTAATTTGAGTGCCTAATTCAATCATAAGCTTATGCAAGGAAGATAAGAGGAAAGCTGCTATTGAGAGAACGCGCGCCGCGCCGCCCGTTATAAGAAGGGTGATCAAAGTTCTCTTTGGAACCCCATATTCCCTTATTTCCTTAAGAAAAACCTTTATCTAAAACTTGTAAAAGGCAGAAAAAGCTGTTAGTTCTCCCTTGTTCCATCCTACGTTTGCTAAAACTATTGCCTGCACCCAGTTGGTCCATTTCACAACAGCGTCGGTAAAACCCCACCTAGATGCGAGGAAACTATGCCAGTGGACTAGGAAATCGTGGACCTCTCTGGGTGTTGTGTAAGCCAGGGGTTTACAAGCGTAAAGATTGGGTCCAACATCGATCAGCCAACCCTCGGCTTCTAGCCTATAAAACCACCTGTAGAACGTAGTTTTAGGGGTTGAGAAAGCCTCCTTATCTGGCCTTTATCCATCGGACTGCAAGCAATACTGCTACTGCTCTTCGGTTTATCATTATTCCCATTTTCCTATAATTCTTTTATAAAAGAATTATAATATTTTGGGAAAAACAAAAAGAGCCGTTTTGCTCATTGTTTCAGGCCAGGAAGACGACAAGTATGGTCCTGTTACTTGAAAACAGTATAAGTAGACTAGTTGCTGAAGAGTAGATAGTGCTTCGAAAGGGCTATGTTTGGCACATTTACTGCAGTTAAAGCCATAAAAACATGAGTTCCTTTATCAGCTTTTTAGTTTTATGAACGATATTGAAGATTAGCCATAAAACTAGGAAAGTCCTAGCTTTGTAAGCACATCCTCAGGATTAAACTTCTCCTTTGATCTGACGGCAGCCTCCTCCACATAGAATCTTACTCCAAGTTTCATGGCTTCGGAATCAACCCTTATCCTTTCATCTTGTTCTTTGAAGTAACTCATCAGTGACATGGCACACATTAGCTGAATAGCTCTCCTCTCTAACCTTGGGGAGAAGTCAAGCCTCTCTTGGGCTATGGTATCGAGAATTGCCTCTCTTGCCCTAGTAATCTCCTCAAAAACTCTTTCTGTAAGCAAAACAGGCTTGTATTTGAACCTGTCCTTGACGAGAGGATGCTCGGTCTCTATCGCATGAACCAAGGTAAGGTGATCTCTAATTTCACTGGCTTTTTCCATTTTTAGTTTTCCAAGCACTAGCTCCATCTGCTTCTCGGCAATTTCCCTATACCTCTCTTTAGTTAATCTGTGAAGCCTGCACAGCATCCTTTCCTCTATTGCGCTGAAGTTAGGATCTTTTATCGTGACCTCGTACCCCCTTTCGAAAACCCTTGTGTTATAGTTAACACTAAGGAAGGAGGTGAAGCGGTAGGGACCAATAGTCTGCCTGGCTGTCTCCCACTTAATGATACCATGTTCCATGGCTATTTTAAGAGGCTCTACCATCCCAGAGTTGTGAACCAAGAATCCATTTGCTATGAAGTTGTGGTTTTTAGGAACAAGAATATCGTATACTACAAACTTTCCTCGAAGGATGCGCTTGTTGACTATGCGCTCAAAAAGCAACGGGCTATTTGTCAAACCTCTGGTAATCGTTAGGGGTGTGCTGTCTTCTCCTGATAACTTCCTCACAACTTGAATGTACTTTCTGAGGTTCTTTTTTGTAATCAATGCAAGATCGCGTTCCCATGTATATCTACTGCTCTTTGAGAAGAATCTATGCATAACGCTAGCACTAATGCCCTCACTTTCTCTTACAGCTACAAGAAGAGGACTTGCTATCTTAGCTGGCACGACAAACGTTTTAGTTCGAGCAATTCCCCTATACCTTGAAATAAGCCTGGCTAGTTTTGCTTTCTTACGCTTTGAGTAGAATCCTATATTTTCAGCAAATTTTTGAACGCTGGTCCTATCTGCTATCTCTACGCAATAGCTTCTATTCTTTTTAGAAAAGAAAACCCTTGAAGTTATTCCTAGCCTAAGAAGGAGGAGTTGAACCTTCCTAGCCAGTTCAGGACTGATTGTTGAGAACGATATACAACCACCATAGGGCTTCTTTATGCCTACAGTCCCATCAGTATCAAACAATCCTCGAAGGTATTCACATATATGTCTCTTTGGCATTCGAAGTATTTCTGGAGGAACATCTACTGTAGCTGCCTTGTTTTTAGCTGGAATACCGAATTTCTCAATCAACCCTACTAAAACTGCGTTATTTACGATTAAAATTCCGTTTTTATCTATGTAACCAACACCGAATAGATCTCTAATTATAATAAGACATCTTTCAACGATTTCTGGATCGGAAGGACAGCAGATCTTTATTCTACGATTCTGATTTATGTTTCCGTCTCCTATTACTGCTCCAACGAAATACATAAACTTCGCTGGGATCTCATTTGGCAGTCTTATGCTTTCAACTCCTCTTGATACCTTTTCGGTCAGTTCGTACACGGGGATCTTCAGATCAAGCAGCTGAAGCATTTTCCTGAAAATCATGAAAGGAATAGAACTACGACCAGTTAGATACGCATGAAATGTGGTGTACTTTACCCCAATTTTTCTAGAGAACTCTTTAGGATTCTTGAACTTGCCATTAATCAGCTTTCTGAACAGAGAAAGAGTTTGAGGATTTATTTTCACGTATACGTTCTCTGGAAGGAACTGCCAAAAGGTAGGAGACTCTTGACTTTCTGTAAGTAGTGAAGGCAACTCTCCGAGTGAGATCAGATAATCACCAATTTCGAATTCTGATGCAGGTTTCCAAACGATTTCTCCTGTAGTTAGAACTGGTAGCGGATGGTTGGGGGTTAGCCTAAGCAATTTGCCTGTTTCGGTCGTGAGTTCCACGAGCTCGTCTGTCTCTCTTGAACTCACTTTCTGAACACGATCTATCTCCAATTCCAAAGTTCTTGGGTTAACAGAAACCACAGATATGTCTTTCTTCCTTTCTACGATTTCTCCGATAGGAACTAATTCACCTGTAGCGGTTAGAACTAAGGCGTCATAAGGCAAGCAGTACTTAAACCAATCGTTGAACTCGGTTATGATGAAATTGTACTTCCTCCCTTCGTATGCCTCCCCTATTCTGATGAACTTAGCAGGGGTCATTCCCCCGCAGTATCTGTTCCTGCCAGGAAGACCATGGGCTGGTATACCCTTGTTAGGATCTCCCATTATCATCGTGTAGGTTGAGAAAGTCTTCCCAGTTCCAGGTTCCCCAAAGAGAGCGAGATTAAAGCCGGTTCTCATCCTGGCTCCTCCTTCCTCGGTTACAACGCTGACATCAGCCAAGGAATACTGCTGAGTCATGGTGAGCAAGATGTCGTAGTAGAGAACTGGACCAAATAGAGAACGATGGTACTCCACAAGCTTAGATACAGAGAATTCTTCACCAAAAGAGATGGTTCGATCCAATCTTTCCTCCATCAACAGCTTAAGGAAATCATCAAACTCCTTCTCCATCCTCATTACTTCCTCAAGCTCTCTCTTTGCAAGAGCGCTCCTTAGCTTTAGCTTTGGTTGATAATCAGCAAGCTCTTTTTTCATTGCTGATAAGATCTCTTCAGGTACCTTCCACTTCCCCTCTGGAGTTTTCATTAGGAGGCGGAAGCTTTCAAGCCATCCAAGGAGGCTATGCTGAAGGTATGGAAAATCGAGCTTTTTCATCTTTTCCGCAAGTTGTCTCTCAGTAAAAGCCCCTTTCATCTTCGAGGCAGCGAAGAGTATATAGTAAGCCCTGTCTTGCCACCTCTTCAGCGCTTCTCTGACCCTTATTCTTATCAGTTCAGAGGAGTCAGTGAAATTTAGGACTCCATCCGTTAGGGCGTAATACTGACCGTAGAAGAAGATCGAAGGACTTGGGTTAATCTCCTTAATGAGTTCAGCAAACTGCTCATCGCTTAGCTCCTTTATTTTTTCCTCTATTTTCTTCAGGACTTTGGTTTTCTCCTTCGTTAATTCCGCCCCACTCTGCTCTAGGATCCTCCTTATGAGTATCAATCTTTCCTCTGTCTTTGTTGTAATTTTTCGTTGGTTCATCCTGTACTAAGAGAACCTCCTCATTTTTGATCTTTTCCCACATTTTGGTGTTATAAAGGACGATTATTTCTTTTAACCAGTAGTTCTAGCGAACTCCAGAAGAACTCGTGAGCTCAAATCTTGAAATTATTATGAAAGTAGGAGATCACAACATTACAGTACTGATATTCCCCCATGCTTTTCCTCGTAAACACCACATTTCCCATAATTACCTCGATAATCTTCCTGAAATCTACAACGTGGAGGTCATTGCTGGATCCCTACATTTAAGCATGGTCGAGAGCTTTATGTTGCAAAATTACTATGTTATAGCTTCAGCCCAACCGGACGGTGAGATAGCTCAGAACCTAGTATCCGATAAGGAGGTTTTATCCAGCCCAGAATATGCTGAATTGAACCTATACTTGGAGGGCCATTTGCTAATCCTTACGTCAAGGGCGTATGCATGAAACTTGGCGTTGTCTTCAGCAGAGATTCAATGTTCATCCATGGAACTCAATACATGGGCGTTTGGGGTAAGAGAGACTACTGTTTGATCTACTTTGATGGAATGAACCTCTATGTAATGGGAACTCATAGGTATGGAGCGGAGGCAGGTCTTAGATATGTTAGGGATGTAGCACCTTCAGGTACCTTGTTTCTAATATGCTGGACTGATAAGAATGAAAATGGATTGGTAGAAATTGGTGAAATAGAGAAAATAGAGTTGCCTTAGGAATTTTTCAAAGCTGCTGCATCTTCCGTGTCCACTGATGCCAATTCATAAAATTATAAAAGAAGCTGACATTTCAGTGGTTGATGAACTTCTTAATAATCGGAAAAGAGGAACGCAAGGAATTAATGCGTTTAAGGAGCTTTTAGAGTCCATGATAGAGACGATGGATGTTCTGCTAGATGGGGAATTACTTAAGGGAATTTCAGAGGCTGAGGAGGACATAAAAGCTGGACGGGTAAGGAGGTTAGAGGATTTCGAAGAAGAGTTGAGGCGTCAAGGTCTTTTTATAGACAACTTTTTCTGCGTCTAACGTCCAGCAAATATACAATCTTTTCTTTCTCGTCGAGTTTGCATATGGTCTTGTAGTCTCACATGTAGAGATCTCTTTTCTCTGAGAATACCTGTTAGCTTCTTCCCAGCGAAGGGCTTTTTAGATAGAATCCAGATCTCTTGGAGAATTCTGGCTCTAATCTCTTTGTTTAGCTTTGTCAAGCTTCGCTCAAAGTGTCTCGTAGTGAAGATCTGCCATATTTCATCGTCTTGGTTGCTTCTATGAGATTTCATTCACAAATCACCATGTGTGCATTCTTACTTGGGTTTTTCGTTTCTCCTAAATGAAAAACGCCTCGGAGTATACCCTAGATTCAAGGAAATGGTCACCAAAATGGATTAAAATTTCCAAAATATTTTCAAGTTTTCTAAAATTAGTTGTTGGAGGGCCTGATGGTAGGTACATATCAAAGGATTGAGATCAGACAAGATCCAGATCCCTTCTTAACAAGGATTATCATTGCTGGGGATTGGAGAGGCAATTTAGAAAAAGCAAGAGAACTCCTTGAAGAAGTCTATGAAGCATGGCCAAGTGGTCGCAAGGTGAAATTTCTCATTACATGTGGTGGTTAATTTATGTAGATCAAAATTGCATTGGGTTAACTTCAGTATGAGTTCTGTTTTCCTCCCTAGTCACAACTCCTTCTTGAGATCCACCAACAGAAGAAAGGAAGTATAAAGAGTTCATTATCTGCTTGAATTTGTCACATAAACTCCCGCTTCCATCTATGGTCTTCCAGTCAGCTACCAATTTCCTTAATCTCTCCATCATTTTCTTAGAGAAAAGGGATTAAAAGTATGTGAAGGGTTAACTAAAGTTGTTTATAAACCAGCTTTGGTTGAAAGTAGCACGATAAAGGGAAAAATCCAGCATATAATGACTTAAATCAAAAAATATCCTAGGATGAGTGAATCAAATACTATATCTACGCTAGTTGAACCTCTTCTTGAGATTTTAGGTTGGAACTTACGTGATCTGGATGAAGTTCAGAGAGAATATCCAGTACGTATCGGAGACAAGGTAGATCGTGTGGATATTAATCGTGTATGGACCGACGGAGAGTGAGCTAGCTTATCATATGAAGAACTTTTCAAGGTACCGCAAGCATTTGAGTGAAAATGCTGCAATAGAAACCTTGATTTTTGACCAGTTTCATTGGCCATTGAGGGATACAATACGCTCACAAAGTTACAAGGATCTAGCAGATGAGATATACGAAGAAATTAAGGAAGAATCTTTCAGAAACAAAAAATCCCCTGTTGAATACCTATGGCAGAAAAACACTAGAAGTTATCTTGATAAAAAATTTAAAGATAAAGGAATTAAAGTTCCGCCATCAAACTATGTAAATGCGATAGAAAAAATTCTAGAGAATCTCGAGCAATTTCAATTTAGTCTAAGGGAATGGTATAAAAAAGAAGGAATAGATGAAATTTATCGCTTCTTAAAGGATGATGTTCAAGGAATAGGAGAGGATACTGCGAATAGAATAGTCATATCTTGTAGCAGGATTCTACGATGGAAGCTTCCTAAAGATATGTCGCTACCTAGAGACGTAAAACAACTTCTTAGAAAATTGGGGTTAGATGAGAACGAAGTTCTGCGCTTCTTAAAGAATACTTGAAAGATAAGATATGGAGTCAAGGAAAAAATTTGCATAATCATCATATCATGCGCTCTTTCCTATCTGGTACAGTACTCCTAATGTTATTCTGCCGAGCAGGACCAATATCGTTATGGCGCTCTTGAATGAAAGGAAGAAATAAAGTATTGCTAAAAGCGTAAAGAATATACTGTTGAAAAGAAGCATTGCAGAGATTATTGCACCCAAGCCGTTGCGGTATAGTGTTGCTATAATGCCTACGTTAAGCCGCCATGTAATATATTTATGTGGAAATACAAGTATGCTGCGAAGAGCAGGCCTCCTGCTACAAGCAAGACAAGAAAAGTAACTATAAGAAAACCAAGAATCGCAATGAACATAGATTCTACCTTTCTGTTTATTTAGCTACAAATTCTCTTACTATAAACTTACCGATTCCTTGAGGGTTAATCGCATCTAGAATTATGGTACAAAGAAAAGAAATGGAGCTTATATGACCCTTTTTAATACGGGTTAGAAAAGATGAAGATGGAGTATCATGAAGGAAGATGAGAGGGAAAAGGTAATTCAGCAGTTTATTGAGGAGATCAGAGCTGCTGAAGAGAGCGATGACTATTCTGAGATTAATCGGAAGTCTATTGAGAATAGGCTTGGCTGGTATGAGAAAAATAAGGATAAGCTGAAACTTAGTGGTTCAGACGTTCGGAAAGCTTACACTCTACTTATCCGCGAATTCATGAATCTAAGCCCAGAAGAGGCTCCTGTAGTATACGAAGACGAGAGAAAAATTGTTTGGCACTCATACAACTGGTGTCCAGTTCTAGAAGCCTGTAAAAGAGCCGGATTCGACACAAGAAAGGTTTGTAAAAAAGGATGGGAGAAATCCGTCCAGTTACTAATTGAGAAAATCAACCCAAAGCTACGCTTCACCAGAAACTACAATAAAATACGCCCCTACACAGAATACTGCGAAGAAATAATCGAACTAACCGAATGACACATCATTATAGCGCGCCGCGCTAACAACTATAGAGGTTAGCCTAAAGAAGAGCTAGACGTTCCTCTCTGGTTAAACCAGATCTTCTTATTATGGAATTTGTAATATCAGAACGAAAACAGAATCAAAAGAATCAAACTCAACGAGTCCCATCGAATAGATGAAGATGAAACTCTTTTTTGAGGGATGGTAGAGCGCGCATAACCCCAAGATGCTCACACCAGCCCTCCCTTCCTTAAATATTGGAGATCTTGAAAGGTTGAAAAAGCAATAAACCGCTTTTCTATTGGTAAAAATGAGAGACTTAGCGAAAGGCTTAATTTGCGAATAATTCCGAGAATGCAAAGAAATCTTTCTAAACCTTACCTTATACTCTGTAATTATGATAAGCGACCCGTATAGCCTTTCTTTGTATCTTTCAATTGTTAAAAGAAGATATTTAACTTTGTTCTTTGCTCTTTCGTCTGAAAGTCTTAGAATAATTGCGCCTGGTGGTTTGTACAGTAGAGCAAGTCTTCCGAAATCTTTGTCACATGTTATTAAGATCCTGTTTTACTTCTTTGCAACTTCTATTATCTCCAGGTCTTTTGCTCCTCTAAGCTCTTCTATCGCGGATTTAGAATCATATCCCTTGCCCTTTAGTGCCAAGTGAACCTTTATGCCCGCGCTCTCATCCACAAGAAACTTCTGCTTCAGCGAAGCGGGTACACCTCCTCCATCTCAAGCACTTTTGAAGCATACAGTAAGGCAGCCCTAATGTCCTCTTCGGTGAGATGTGGGTAATCCTCTAGTATCTCTTCAACCGTGAGACCCTCTGCTAAGAGCCTGAGAATTAGTTCAACTGTTATTCTGGTTCCCTTTATTACTGGTTTTCCTCCCATTATCTCTGGGTCGATGACTATTCTCTCTACCATACAACATCAATTTAGTATGATTGAAAGAGTTACTTAAAGAAATGCCAAACATTAATTTTACATAAAAAATATATTACATATGTTTGAGGGCAGATGCCTGGCGTGGATGCCCCCGCCTAGGGCGAGTCGAAGAAGCGCCGAAGGCCCTCACTTTCAGTTATTCTCAAACAAGCTTTTTAACCTAGCATCCGCTAACCTAAGGGATTGGTGATGACCACTAATTTAGAATTCGACCACTTCAAGGGGATCTTGGGCTGAGAATCATAGGGGAAGATGATGCGGATAAGATAGTTATCATTAGAAATGGAACGCCTGATGACATCGTAATTGCCCTTTTAGGACATGCTCGAAATGGAAAAAACACTTTAGGAATTTTAAAGCCAACTTACAAGGGAACAGCTGCTGTTAGAGCTGTTAAAGGGATTATTAGGACTTTTCCCAAGGTCAGCAAATTTCTGCTTCTGTTAGATCAAGAAAGCAATAGTCTAGAAAGCATCGAAGAACTATTAGACAGGGAAATCAGAGGGTCTGCCTTGATGGTCATTTCTAAAGAGAAAGGTTTACCGTGATTTCAGGAAAGATAAAGCCGTGTTTAAAGCTTACGTATTAAAGAGCGTGGGGATTATAGAATTTCTATCAGGCTGAGAGATATTTAAACAAATGTCAAAGATTTATTTATGAACAGGATTCTGTAATGAGGAAATGGAAGATTTACTGAAAAGAATAGAGATTAACCCGGAAAAGCTTTTGGGAAAGCCCGTAATTAAAGGTACTAGAATACCAGTACATTTAATTGTAGAACTCGTTGCAGAGGGACTTTCTCCCGAGGAGATCCTCAAGGAGTACCCTGAACTGGAGTTACAGGACATAAAAGCTGCTTTGTTGTACGCAGCCAAGGTTCTAGAGAGGGAGATCATTGTCTCTTAACATTCTCACGGATAGGAGAATCAGAGTTAGATGACCTTTTTATGAAAATACGTAAGAATAGCCCATATCATTGCAAACTTATTCAAATAATCCTCTCTTAAAGCCATTCGGTGCTCGCTGAGAAAGAGCAGACAGCGAGATATAGGAGGTGAGAACGTTAGAAGGAGCTTAGAGAAAGGAACAGAGAGATTGAGACTAAGGGAATCCTATGGAAGTTTATGTTGCTGATTACCAGAATATATGCTGTTTCTTCATCCATAAGGAAAGGATCTGAAACAGTTAGTTGTGAAGATACTTGCTGATCTTTGAGGAGATAAAGGCTGTTATAACTAACCTATCCCCTTTCTCAACCCTATAGATTACAACTAACACCTTTTCGTTTATCTTCTTCACAGCTCTCAGTTCCTCGTTCTGGATCCGTTTATCAGGATTGTCTAGGCATCGTTCCACCATGTCTCTGCTTATTCCTCTCTCTATCATTCTTTGGACAGCGTGCAAGGTGAACCTTAAGGTCATGGGCTCACCAGCGTCTCGATGCCCTCCCTAATCACCCTGCCGAGATCTATCCCTGACTTGGAGAAATTCAAGATCTCGACTCCTATAACTCCTTCATCGTCAAGATCCACTATGACTCCCTCCCTTATCTCCGTGCTCTCCTTGACTTTACCTTCTCTTATTCTAATGTATAAGGCATCAGCCACCTTGTCATAGCTAATGATTAGTCGGTTCACTTATGATCCCCTTTATTCAATTTTTCGAATATCCTAATTAACTATCGCCTTCGATATTCTCATGAATTTTTTAGCAACGCGCCAACCGTGCCTTAAGCTACTTCGAATGTAAACACGGCTGTAGTGTGTCCTAAGATGCTATAAGTTTTATATCTCTCGTACAAACAAAAATTGGATAATGATGGAAGAAAGCACAATGATAGTCAAAAAAGAAGGGATCTGCGGAGGATCAGCGAGGATAGCTGGGACGAGAATAGCTGTCTGGGAGGTAGTGTCTTGGCATAAGCTAGGCTGGAGCGAGGAAAAGATAGCAAGAGAGCTTTGTTTAAGGCCAGAGCAAGTTAAAGCAGCCCTAAAGTACTATGAGAGGCACAAGGAAGAGATAGGTGGTGAGATAGAGCAAGCAGAGACGTTAGAGGAGGAACTTAGCGAAAAGAGCAGAGAGGCTATAGAGAAATTAAAAGCTAAAAGGAGGGCAATGAGGGTTTAATTTGCTTATTACCAAGCTATACGCTGACGAGGATGTCCCTCTCCCCCTAATTAAAGCCTTAAGGAAATTAGGAGTTGACATCTTGAGGGCTCAAGAGGTAGGGCTCGTCGGAGCTAAAGACGAGGAGCAGCTGGTATGGGCTATAAGAATGGGTAGGGCCTTGCTCACCTTTAATATAAGGGATTTTCCAGCATTACAGTCAAGGTAAGACTGTAGAGGAGGCATTAAAGAACCTGAAGGAGGCGATAGAGCTTTATCTAGAGGAAGATTCTGAAGCTAAAAACATCTGTTGTTAAAATTCATTTTCTGAACCACCTCTTTTTGGCTATTCTAAGATCTTTATCGCCAGCTTTGTTGCGGGGAAAGAGAAGATACGAGACAGCCCTTATCTTCCTATTATATCTTTTTAAGAAATTGAGACCTCCCCAAGATTCGAACTCATTGCTCATTTCTCTATAAACCAGCTCTGTAAGTCTTTCTTGTTTTTTCTCTTGAAGCCATCTTAAATAAGCATCCATTTTCTCAAGTTGTATTCTTGCAATTTCATACCCTTGCTCTAATCGTCTTCTTAGCAAGAAGTATGTTCTCCAGAATTCTTTTGGCGGCTTTATATCGGGGTCCTTTGGTTCTACTTCTCTCTCAGCGAGAGCATAAATTATTGGTGGAGGCTTTGTCATCTCAAGATATTCTCCTTCTCTGCAGAATTTCTTGTAAGCGCACCTTGAACAAATAGAACTAACTGGTTTTACAGAAGGAAGTACATTTTCGACAAGAGCTGCTCTCTTAATCTTCCAGATTTCTACTCCTATCTCCCTAAAATTAGGGATTACTTCATTGAATTCCTCTACAGTCCCATATCTTGGGTTTATTAGTAAGGACTTTACAGGCCTGGCAAGCCTCATACCCCTAAAAGTTAAACCACTCAATTCCAAATCTCTGAGAAGAGAGTTATAAAATAGCAAATCTTCCTTCCCATCTTTAATTGAGCGTTTTAAATCTTTAGACGTTTTAATTTCGATAAGAACAGGCCCTTCGGCCGTCTCAAGCAAATAGTCTGGTGCTGAGAAGGAGCAGATGTCTTTGTTTATTAATCGGGGCTTGTACACTTCAAGGATCTCTGGTAGCTTCTCAGCAAGAATTCCAGCAGTCTTAAAGAATGATTTCTTCATATGTTTTTTTTAACTCTTCCATATACTTTTCGTAGTAATCTGATAGAGATGTGGAGGCGGTCTTCTCAACATAAATAGCTTTCTTAACTAGGACATCAATTACTTTTTCCTCCTCTTCTTCCTCTCCAGCTGTTAAATTCTGTATTTCTGAGGCCTCTACCATAGCTCTCTTTAGCAACTGAGATTCAGAAATTTCTTCTTTTTCTCTTGATTTTAAGTCCTGAAAAGAAGCTATAATTTCAAGTATCTCTTCAGTTAATTTCTCGCCAGCCATCCCTATGAAGTATGAGGGAGGTGGTGGGATTTCTTTTCTCTCTATCTGTCTTGTTTTAAAACCTAGTACTTTGAGCGCTATTCGCTTGAGACATCTCAAATAGTCTTTGAAATCCTCACGATTTACTGTAAATCTGAAATTTAAAGGATAGAATTCATTAGGTCTCTTTTCATCCATTAACTAATCCCTCTTATAGGGCATCTTTTTCAACAATAATTCTGCTAAGGAGTAAATTGAAAACATTTTTTGATATAGTTTTTTCCCTGCTGCTGTAGCCTATCACTTATTCTTATCCAATAATCACTAAGTCCAATAGATTCACAGAGCGAACCATAATTAAATAGTGAGAATCTTTATACAAGATGTCAACTGAACCCGAATCCAGAGTCAAAGAGTTAGAGGGTTCCCTAAAAGATCTCAAGTTAATTGGGGTTGTTGGCAGCACGACTTTCACAACTCAAGCTCCTTTAATCCTAGTTGAAGGTATGGAAAGAGAAGTTAGAGAGGAGGATCTTGTCGTTATCAAAAACCTAAATGGTGGCCTGATACTTGCAGTATGTCGTGAGGGAGCTGGCATAAACGACAACTTAAGAGTTGGTTCTTACAGCCCAGGGGTAGCATACGTAAGGGCTACAGGCAGAAGTCCCTCGAGCGCAAAGGAGAGCTACCACTTCATCCTATCGTTCATTGGCCTAATAGAAGAAGATGGTATGAAAACAAATGATCTGCTTGTTGCTCCTGGATCCCCCGTCTACCTGTTCAGAGGATCGGAACACAACCCCTTGGAGTACATAAGACCGAAGAAATGCGTGGTTGGAGGTCATTTAATTGGAGAAAGAAGCTGGAGTGTTCCATTTGATTCTACGTTCATACCTTATCACGTAGGGGTTTTTGGAGCAACAGGTTCAGGGAAATCCTTTTTGGCAAGATATCTGCTCATACCACTTCTAAAAGAGGCTGGTTATGGTGTTTTGGTGCTTGATTGGGCAGGAGTTGATTATGCACCATATCTTGAAAAGGTAATACCTGTGGTTGAAATAGAGTGCGATCCTGACTCCATCATATCTTACATCATAGAGAAGACTAGGAATTTCGGATATAAGACGGAATCTGCCACCATAATTGCTCCACTAGAGAACACGATAATTCACGAGTGGAAAGATCTCCTCAAGCATAAGGATGGTGAGTATGTACGCAACGAATTAAAGAGGCGCATTAAGGAGAAGATACAAGGCGATAGAGAATATGATAGGCTGAGGGACTACGAAAAGCTGGCAATAAGCAGGGTAGAAAGCGGGTTCGAAAAGATCTCGGCAGAAGAAATGGAGACTCTGATGGGCGAAAAGAAGGTAAGCGAAATACTGCCTTCCTCTAAAGAAGTTTGCGTAATTGATATGCATGGAGTTGAGGCATCGAGAAAGCTCTCGTTTTTCCTTACCTTGGCGGAACATCTTCTCTCTGAGATGAGCAAGGGCAAAGATCTAAATCTGGCCCTAGTTATAGATGAAGGACCACAGTACTGCCCTTTCGAGCCTAAAGGCCTTCAGTATTACACTACAGAGAAGATAAAGAACATGTGCGCTTTAGGAAGGAAGCACCAGCTTTGCATGGTCCTAATCTCGCAGGGGATAGCTGGAGAGATAGGGATAAATGCTGCAGTTAGGAGGAACCTTAACACGTGGTTCATAGGACAAATACACCCGATAGACTTAGAGGAGGCTGGTAAGAGGTTATCTCCTTATGGTATAAGGCCAGAGACTCTCCTTTACCTAGATCCAGGGGAGTTCTACTTCATTGGTAAGATGAACCCATCGCCTACACCCCTCTTAATATCCTTCGAGATAGAGGAGGGAGCCTAGTTGGAAGAAAATCCATTATTGCTGCTTCCAAGGCCAATAGTTGAGGCTTTATTCGAGAGCGCTGATAAGGAAGCTGGAAGAATAATGCAAAGGCTGAGAAAGCTAGAGAAATCGATAGAAGGGATAAAAGAGCTATTTAGGTTCACTAAGATATCTGGTGAGAAATATGGGCGTGTTGTTGCTGCAGATGGGGCAATGTCCTCGGGTCCAAGTAGCAGGTTGGGTTCTGGATTTGCTATTTATACTGCTGGTCACATGGCGTTCGACGGTAAAGAGCTGGTAGGAGAAAGGTATTATGCTGGCTCTCTAAGTTGGATCGAGGACAGAAAATCCTTCAAGGCACTTCTCAAGTTGCTTATGGCTTATGCTGAGAGGAAAGCTGCCTTAGAAGCTTATGAGACATACGGACCAGATTACATACTGCTTGATGGTCCATTCTTCTACTTTAGAGGGGGTTGTAGATACCTAAGGGCTGTTAAGATAGGCGTTGATGGAATAGAAACCGGATTGGATCTGATAAGGCGTGTAAGGGACATGACTTTAGAGCTAATGAGAACGGGGAAAGCGGTATGCGTAATCAGGAGGAGCCTTATAAGAGCAATAGATGGTTGGCTTCTCTACAATTATGGGGAGGAATCATGTCTAAGAGCCAGGGATAAGCATATTTTGACGTTATTAATGCCTCCAAACTCTATCTGGGCGTATAAAGATTTGTTGGGCGAGGAGGGAGCGTTGCTATACGCTACGTTCTATCGGTTTTATAGAAGGTGGAGGCAAGAGGGTAGATCTCCTAGGATGCTCATGGATATGAAAGAAGACTTAATGGAACAGTCGAGGAGGGACTGGAGTAGGAAGTTCCTCTTAGATCTGGACATAGAAATTAGCAAGGTTCCTAAAACTGAGAGATATTACGTCCGTTACTCTTCTGAAGCCCCTCCTTTCGAGGTGGAAGTTGTTGAGGGCACGGATGTATCTGACTTCGCTCGTTACTTCTTAGGATTCAATAACCAAGCGACTGGCCTGCCTTTTCCAGTAGATCTGATAGATGGTATGGTATCGCTTCCTCGAGGATCAACAACGGCCTTTACCAGAGAGGTTGAGGCTAGACTTATCAGAGAGCGTAGCATTCCAAACAAGGCTGCAATCTCTTGCTACTTTACCTATCTAAACCCGCAGAAGGAGGAATTTATCTAATAGCTATTTCCGCTTAATGCTATCATAACAGACCTGTTAGAGCAGATATTACCAAACTTACGTTATATCTGATTCATGAGACTAGTGAGGTTTTATTGTTAATTAGTTAAACGAAAAGCTTATGAGTACTAGCCACTATGGCTATAGTGGTATGGGGATAGTACTACAAACTCCAAAGGAACCTCGTGAGATAAAGGACCTCATTAAGAGCGTCCGCTCTAGGCTTGGAGCTAATAGGAGCATAAAATACGACAGCTTTGCTATCTGGTCCTTCAACCAATTGCCAAAATACCTTTGGCAATCGTGGAAAGAGATATTGAGGGAAAATAAAGTTTCCTGGCAGGATTTTCTTGCTATCCTCAAGTTACATACCAAAGACATGATAGATTGGGCCCTTTACGATAGGATAAGCTGGGAAGAGCTAGTAAGCAGGATAACGGAAACGATCGCTCAAAACTTTGAGGAGGAGGTCTGATGAAGAGCATTCCTTTCTTTCTGTCAAGTGAAAACTGCTCTGGCACAGTAGCTACAATATACGCAATAGCTCCCTTAGCTAAAAATAAAGGGGGTTGTAGATGCAGGAGATAGAAAGAGAGGTTGCCACCCATCTTAGCCGAGAGGATCTCAAGTGGCTACTTCAGCGACTTGCAGATAGGCCAGAAAGAGAGGTTGTAATGATAGCAAAGGATCCAACTCTCTGCTCAAGAGTTGAAGAAATTGTTTCGAAAATACCTACATGGCATAAACTGTACTTAGGTGACGCTAGAAACCTAAACATGATCAAAGATAAGACAGTGCATCTTATCGTTACATCTCCGCCCTACTGGACCATCAAAAAGTACAAGCCATTAGAAGGACAATTGGGAGTTATTAGGGACTATACTAAGTTCTTAGAAGAGTTACGTAAAGCATGGAGTGAGGCTTATCGCGTATTAGTGCCTGGAGGCAGGTTAGTTGTCGTAGTTGGTGATATCCTTCTCCCCAGAAGAAGAGAAGGAAGGCACATGGTGATCCCCCTTCATGCTGACATCCAGAGGCAGTGCGTAGACCTGGGCTTTGAGAACCTTGCACCTATAATCTGGTACAAGATCGGGAACGTCAGCAGAGAGGTTGCAGGCAGAGGTTTCTTGGGGAAGCCTTATCAGCCCAACGCCATCGTGAAGAACGACATAGAGTACATACTGATGTTTAGGAAACCAGGATATAGGAGCGTATCTCGCGCGAGGATGAAGCTAAGCGTAATTCCGGAGGAGAAGTTCAAGGAATGGTTTGTTCAAGTCTGGACAATACCAGGAGCCTCTACAACAAAGCATCCGGCGCCTTTCCCACTAGAGCTTGCTGAAAGGTTAGTTAGGATGTTCAGTTTCGTTGGAGATGTCGTGCTGGATCCGTTTGTGGGGACAGGAACCACAATGGTGGCAGCAGCTAAGTGGGGAAGGAACAGCATAGGAGTGGAGATAGATCCCGACTTCGTGAGTCTGGCTTGGGAAAGGGTCAGGAAGGAGACGGTATCGTTATTTGGAAGGGCTGAGTTAGAACTCCACGGGTTGCAATGAGCGATCCTTTTGATGCTTGGGGAAGGCTAAACAGAAATATAGTTGAGGAGAGACTCTCTTTTACATCTATACAAGAGGAGCTACTTCGGATATTATGGAGGTTAGATGAACGTTGGAAGAAGGGGGCAGTAGATCAGGGTCTTTACAGGCAGAAGGGCAACTACTATCGGGACACGATAATTTCTCTCATAAGGGCAAGATGCCTGCTTCAGGGGGTTGATGTAGTGTTAAAGGAAAGAACGCTTCAGGGAAGGACAGATGTACACAAGGTGGATTTCGCCTTTCCTGAGTCTGGCGACCCCATTGTAGCTGGAGAAGTCAAAGCAATAGGAAGTCCGCCACACGAATCATATCCTGAGCGGCCAATCGGCATAGATGTAGATAAGAGGATAAAGGAAGTAAAGTACACTCCTGTGGATCTCAAGAGGAGGACAGATCCAACCATCTCTAAGCCATGGCAAGAATGGGTGAAGCGCACAAAACCTAAGTTTTACGTATTTTGGATAATGAGAAGAGGTGTCCGGAATTCTGTGGATAAGATCTTGAGTAAGGTGGCTTCAATCCTCGAGTACGCTAATGGCGTGTCGGCGGTGATTTATGAGGAGCGAGAGGGATCATACGTATACATCTTTACTGGTGGGCACGGAATAAGCGCAGTGGATGGCCTTGTTAGGGAAATATGTACTGAAATATTCTCCAATTTATCTCTCTAATTTGGATCTAAAGAATGAAAGATAGGAACTATCTCGCTTTTTCTAACAATAATCAGTAAAGTCCGAGGCTTAAAGTCTACAAGAGATCTTATAAGGACTCTATCTTGATTAAAAGATACTTGAAGATACCGTTTTTTCTTTTCAATTCTGAGTAATTTCTCCAGTTGAATTTATACCTCCTTTTCAAGATTATTGGATCTTCTCTGCCCTCCATGGTTCCTTTACTTGTTCCCTCCCCCACCTTAGTGCCTTTTTACTTTCTGGGATAACTCTCCCATCGTGTATTCTGAAATCCTTGTCATAAGTGTCACGTTTTCTCGGAGATACCCAATACAACGGATCGTTTGTAAGGAAGATAGCATAACCAACAGCCTTTGGAAGTTTCTCAACGCACTCTTCAAGTCTTGATAGATCCTTCATGAAGTCATACCTGCCAACATCGTTGGCTGATTGGTTCTTCAACCTAAATCGTTCATGATCTATTTCTATTTCAACCTCTCTTGTCTTGTACTTCAATTCTATTAGTGCCATGTTTTTCCTATCATCTTGAAGGAAAATGTCAATGTAAATTTCCTTGTTATCCAACTCAATTCTTCTTTCAGGCCTTATATTCACATTTGGATGCTTTTCATGTATTTCTTCAAAAGCTAACCATATTGAAAGAAATACACTTCAGAAAAGTTGGCAATTTCTTCATTCCTAAAAAGTCGGTCACGTTTCCTGATACGGTCTAGGATAGCCTTTATTCAGTTTTGGACATCTTCTATAGTGCCTGTTCCATCTACTTCTCAACGCCTTTTTTTGGCATAATACTCAATAAGAAGATAGGATTCTCTTTCGTATATCTCAAGTCTTATCTTAATAACATCTTCTTTATCGTCCTCTCTTTAGTAAAGATGTCCACCACAAAAGTCGCAGATCTCATCATTTTTTGGAGGGTTGAATATGAGATGATAAATTGCGCCGCATCTCTCGCATATTCTCCTAGATGACAGACGTCTGATGAGTTCTTCCTTGTCCACCTTAAGAAAGGATCACGTGCGCTTATCGAAACAAGGCTAAAGAAAGTAAAATAGACTCTTCTACCGGATGGGAACTCCTTCTCTCTCTAATGCCCTCAGGATTTCTTCCAAGCCGAGTTCTATTAGTTTAGCTTTTGTCGGAATTCCAGTCTCTAGGTCCCATCTCCTTTCAGCATAGTAGTTTTCTAACGCAGCATCAAATTCTTTTTTATCTACTATTCCTCCTGATCGTAAGGGTTCGTTGTAAAATCTCTCTGGTAAGACATCGCTTCTGCGGCTAACCCCCTCTCTTACACCGAAACACCTTTGAACATTCCAAATCCTTTCTCCAATTCTTAGCAGATCATCAGGGCTAACCTTCCATCCGACAACATATTCAATAATCTTGGAAAAGAAATCTAGATACGTATGATAAGAAAGCCATGGAAATATATGAAAACAGATACATAGAGAATCTAATAATACTGACGAAAACTGTTGCTCGGTTGTACAACCAGTTTCATGACGTGCACCACTTTCAGTTACATAAGGCAGACCAAGCGCATAAGTGGGAGAGTGCTCCTTTCTCACTCTTGGATCTGCAAATGGAAGCTCCATACCCTTCACGTGCATAGCATATTTCTCAGCACCCTTACCTATTCTCTCAGCAGCTATTCTAGAACCCTCAGCAAGTACATCTCCAATCCCCTCTCTGTAAGCTATGGCCTTTATTAGATCAAGCATAGCTTCCCCATTTCCCCATTTTAAGTCTAGATCGTTTAATTCGCTCTTCTTAAGAATACCTTTCTCATAACACTCCATCGCAAACGAAATCACGCCTCCAGTAGATATTGTATCCATTCCTAACTCATCACAGAGCGAATTAGCTTTTAATACGATTTCTGGGTCAAACACTCCACAGTTGGTGCCGAGAGCTGCCACATTTTCTAACGAGGGAGATCTACCAAGAGTGCCAGCATATTTTCCATCTCTTATAAGCGCTATGTGCTTATCAAACCCATAGCAGCCAAAACATGCCCATTTCCTGACGTAAAATAGCTTCTCGAAATTGTAACTACTTATTTTCCAATACTCTGGGTGTGTGGCCTCCTGAAAGTTTCTAACTTTGGCTCCTTCTACATTAATGTAATAAGAGTAGCGACAGGGGTTGTCCCACCTGCTATAAATGTAAAGCTCATTGGGATTTTGACCGAGCTTTGCGCTCCTCATGTTTCTCAGATGTTCCATAAGCATGTCATAGGCCTTGCGCAGTCCTTCCCTATTTAATACTGGGAACCCCTTTGTTCCGTAAACTGCTACAGCCTTTAGTTTTTTTGAGCCCATAACTGCACCAAGACCTGCACGTCCATATGCAGCATAATACGCTGTCATAACATTCGCAAACCTTACTAGTCTCTCCCCAGCTGGACCTATGCAAAGAATCTGTAAGTGTGGATCATTTAAATCCTTTTTGATCGTTTCTATTGTTTCGGTAACGTTCAAATTCCATAAAAATGTTGCATCCTTTAATTCGCAGTTACCATCTACTACATGCAAATAAACAGGTTTCTTAGACTTTCCAACAAAGATTATGCCGTCATATCCAGCAAACTTCAGCATGGGTCCAAAGTAACCGCCTGCACTAGCTTGTCCCACTAACCTAGTCAAAGGAGACTTTGAAACGAGATGAATGCGTGTACAAGGAAGACCAGTGAGAGGTCTTCCCATTAGGATCATGGGGTTCTCGGGAGCGAATGGATCGATTCCCTTTTTAGTCATCCTGAAGAGAAAATAGGTTCCAAGACCACGTCCGCCCATGAACTTCATCTCAGTAGTAAGGTCAATCGATTTTTTTCGATGCTTCCTTCTTCTAAGTTTACCTCTAGAATTTTTCCCGTATAGCCGCCAACATGCACTTGAGACTCACCTCTTGTTTGAATGATGGTAAACAGTTCTCCTAAGTATCTGGGCAATTTTTTCAGGAGGATCGAAAATTTTCTCTCCAGGTTCGCCCCAGATGTTTGGACCAAAGCGACATTCTAGTGCTCCTGTGGGACAGGCTTTGACGCATCGAATCTCACCATCGCAAAGATCACAGATGAGAGGATACTTAAGTTTGGGATGGAAAAATATCGCTTTTGCAGGGCAGGCTTCTGAACAACTACCACAAGTAATGCATTTCGTTTTATCTACAATAATTGCGCCAGTCTTATCACTAATGGATATTGCTGCTACCGGACAGGCTTCTATGCAGGGAGCTTCGTACCCAAATGAACTTGAGCAGCCCCTGCAAGAAACAGGTATATCTATCCCTGGATAATGGAAAACTCTTATTCTCGATAGAGCTGGGTTTATAACTCCGTAATGGAAGGAGCTATTGAGATAGCAAAATTACGGTTTTGGCTCTGGCTAATTTCTCAGGTAGATCCAATTAAAGTTGAAGGTAAGAAATTAGAGACTTTACCTAATTTAGATTTCAATTTAATGGTTGGGAATTCCCTAATTGGTTTCGTTAATATCGAAGACATTGAGTTTGATTTTGTAAGAAAGCAGAAAACCCTGACTTCCTGGTTGGGAGAAAGTAAGATAGAATGGTTAAAAAATCTGGCAAAAGAAAAAAAGAAATTTAAAACCTTACCTGCTCCAATAGCCATAAAGTTAAGGGAGAAATTAAATAAGGAGTTAGAAGCTGCTAGGGAATTCTTGAATGAAGAATTTTATAACAGTATTAGTACGATAATTATAAACTATATTAGGAGCATTCAGAAAAAATATAATAAATTTAGAAAAAATAATAAAGAGATTGAAAAATTAAAAGCTGAAATTAAAAGCACGTTCGGTAAAGACTTATTTAACAAAATAATTACTGTAAACTTGAATAATAAAGAAGAAATGAAAGCCCTTGGCTACGAACTATTTAAATATCTTAAACCATTTCATTGGGGATTTGAATTCTATGAAGTGTTTGATCTTGAAAGATCTAGCGATGAAAGAGGATTTGATGTGATAATTGGGAATCCACCTCATGGTAACCTCCTTAGCGACATCGAAAAGATGTGGATTAGGAAGATTCATAAATACTCTCAACCTAACAATATAGCAGAAGTTTTCTTAGAAAGATGCTTTAGTCAGCTTAAAATTCATGGCAGAATAGGTTATATTATCCCAAAAACCATCGGATTTTATCATTCTTGGAATAAAATAAGAGACTTAATTCTAAATGGCCATCTATTAGAGAGCATTTTAGATGTAGGTATTGGTTTCATCGGAGTAATCGCCGAACAGTTATGTATTATAATCCAAAAAATTTCTTCTCATGATAAAGAAAGGATCAAAGAAAACAATGTACGAATATATGTAGGAGAACCGTTAAAGTCGGCAACTCATGGAAAGCAAATAAAATTTGTCGGAAATGTACCTCAAACTTTCATGCAAATGCATAATGTGCTCATATTTAGACCGTTGAACCGCATAGAAAGAGACATAATTAAACACATAGACACTCATTCAACTAAGTTTAGAGAAATATATGAAAGAGCATTTCGTGGTCTTTTTATCTATGAAAAGGAGAAAAGTAAATATATTGGGAAAGGGTCCGTTTTCTTTATAGAAAAAGAACCTGCTATTCAACAATTTTATGTAAAAGATTGGACAACTATAATGATAAAACCTTTATGGAAGAAGAAAGTTAAAGAAATTCTACAACCAAAGCTAATCTTTAAAGTTTTAAGGGGAAGTAGGATTGTGGTTTTCTGCGATTATGAGGGAAAATTTCTTACGACAAGCAATATAAGTAACGTTGTATTGAAGGATCAATATAAGCATCTTTTATCCTCTTTAGAGGTGATTCTTAATTCACCTTTACTCTCTTTTTATGCCCAGAAAATGTTGTTTAGTGAAACAACGGAAAGTGCAAGGCATTGGGATGATCCTTATGTAGGTGAATTACCTATAATAATTCCTTCGAAACCTTTTAGAATAGCAGCAAGTCAACTCGGGCACTATCTCCACTTTTTGAAAAAATATTATTGGGATAAATTCCTAAGTAAAAATTGTAAGGGCTTAGAAATTGAAAATCTACTTAACGAACTCACGCGGATTGTCAATTGCTTAGTTTATGAATTGTATTTTAAAAAAAAATTCAAACAAAACGGAATAAAAACAGAACTTCTTAAATTAGTAAAGCAATATTTTAGAGACACCTCTGATCTTAAATCAGATATCCAAAGACTCCAGGTCATCAAAGAAGTTGTTGAAAATATCAAAAACGATAAAAGAATCATGGATTTGATAAGTAGAATAAAATCTCATCCTTGGGTTAGGGTTATTGAGGGGCGCTAAAAGATGAAGCCGAAAAGTTCAAGTAGTTTAATTCTTTGCTTAGAGATTACATTCTCATTTTCGTGAAACGCACCTTTCACGCAACCATTAGATATAAGTTTAGGCCTTCTTTCCAATGGGAAAAAGAGATGGCTATTATTGCAATCCTATGGAAAGAGGAGGACATGTATGTAATTCAAGACGTTAACACGGGAGTTACAACGCAGGGAGAAACGCTAGAAAAAGCAATTGAAAATTTAAAGGAGGCCGTCTCTTTATATCTAGAAGAGGCATCTGAAGAAGAGTTAGGGCTTCAAAACAGGGAGATAGTTGCCATTCTGAGGATAGAAGGCTGATCTAATGAAACTACCTTCTTGGAGTTTCCCTCTCTAATCGCCCTTAACAGCGATAAGCTTAAGGAAGAGGTTTGAGCTGAGCTCTGTCAAGCCTAAGAGTCTAGTCGGTTATCCTTTTTACGAATGGGATGTTATCGAAGTGCTTATCAAAGCGCGCGCTAAACCTCTTTAATACCCTTCTTCTTGCATATTATCGAGGCTAACGCATCATTAGGACTTACCCTATATCTCTCCGATATTACAAGCGATTCTTCGTAGTCTCCTCTTTCAACACCACATATCTCCAAGTTGGTCATCGCTAGCAAGCTTTCTAGTAGTTCCAGACTTTTAGAAAGACCAGATCTTGCTTCAACTATATTTATTATCTCAGATAGGTGGACAACCGATGTTAGAACTCTCTCGCCTTTATCTACTCTTCTTAGCATCTCTTTAGCCTTCTCCTTAGCTTTGGCTTCTTTTTCAGGTAGCCTCTTTTTTTGGTTTCAAATATGCGTACAGAAAGACGGATGAGTCAAGGTACCTAACCATACAAGGCCTCCCGAACCTTGTGGACATCTGAGAAGTCTTCTACTTCAACGCGCGCACTTTCTAATGCCCTTCTCAGCACTTTCTCGAAGCTTTTCTCATCATGAGGTCTTCCTTCATCCATACTCCTTCTTATTTCGGGCCATATTTCTCTGCAATAATCTTTCAATCCTTTTAGGAGGAGATCACCTCTGAACCAATTGTTAGATACGGGAATCAGTCTATATAGGGTCCTGCGCCACGCTTCTAGCATTGTAAACGGTCTTAGCATGAACTCAGATGCTGAGAAAACATTGCATTTTCCCTCCCCAATTTTCTTGAGGGAGTTAAGCCATTTAACTCCTTCATCACATCTCATGAGGTGATGATCAACTATGAGGCTTCCGCATGAATTTACCAGTTTTGATGCCCTTGAAAGGTAGCTCTTCATGTATTCTCTGTCTAATCTGTAGAGGGAGGGACCATCGGCTATTATAAAATCCGGATTTATCCTCTTGGCAGCTCTGATCACTTCCCAGCTTGAAATATCCGCATCTGAGAGGTGCAACAATGTTCCATCTTTCCTCACGATGGTACCTAGGACCATGGTATTCGATCTTCCTGTGTGAGGAAAGGGACCGATAAACTCCAGCAGGCCATCTCCCACACCCGGTTTAGCTTCAACCATTTGATCACCGAACCTCCTCTTTAATGCCGTAAACCTTATTCTCTCTACTCCTCTGCAGAATTTCTCAGCCTTTACCCAAATTCTAGCATCGCTGTTGGAAGGAAGTACCTCTATTCCCAATTGAAACGGATTTGGATTCAGTAAAGGGATATGATCTCCATGAAGATGGCTTATAATTATATCCTCAGCGCTCTCCCATGCGCTAACTATCTTACCTTTAACTTCATCTCCAACGACCGCTTGAACTGGGTGAGGATGAAGATTATAGCGGGAGAATCCCAATGCTACTCCTGGATCTATTAATATTCTATCTATGGATGTAGAGAGGCCCCTAACTCCGAGGGTCTCTGTTCCGAGTATCTCTATCTCCATTCCTTATTACATTCCATTGTTAACTTAAATGAGTTTGGTCTAAGATTCAGCTAAACAGCACATGGTATGCTCAGTTAAGGGGCAAGTACTGCAGTCATGAGATCAAATCTCCATAGGAAGTTACCTGGGTTGAATGGAAAAAACCAAAGCTAGCATTATAAAGGGAGGAAGAGGGTAGAAATTCCTCCGCACGATTTTGAAAGAGATGTGCGGATTAGCATTGGTAGCCGATAGATCAACGACTTGAGCCAAAGAACATGAACGAAGAGTTGAAGAAAAGCTATAATTTATAAACTATAATCTGTTAATTACAGTTATGTCCCAAAAGACCGTACAGGTAGGAGAAAGCACTTATAGATTACTTAAAAGGCTAAAAAGGAAAATGGGGGCCAGAAGCTTCGGAGAAGTGATTGAGAAACTCGCTCTAAAGGAACTAGGCATTGACGACAGCATGTTTGGTGTCGATAAGGGGAGGCTCACCCCCTTCAAGAAGGAAGACAGGATGGAGGATAGGACATGGTAGTGTTCGACACATATGCCTGGATCGAGTACTTCATCGGGAGTGAGAAAGGACGGAAGGTTAGGGAATTTCTCATAAAAGAAGATGGTAAGACGCCTTCGATAGTTCTAGCCGAGATAGCGAGGAAGTACTTGAGAGAGGGGTTTGAGAAGGGAGAAATCAGGAAGAGGCTGGAGTTCATCGCCGCCAGAACCGAAATCATCAATATAGACGTGAGGATTTCGATGAAAGCAGCTGAACTTTATCTCAGGCTTCTTGACCACGCCAAGAAAGGGGGTTTAAGGACTCCAAGTTTGGCAGACGCCTTAATCTATGCCATGGCTTTGCTGAGCGGAGAACGCCTTTTAACGGGAGATAAGCTGTTCAAGGGACTGACTAAAGTGGAATATATAGCAGACTAGTTAAATTCTTAAGATAAAGTTATTTCCAGCCTTAAGCTTATTCGTGAAAAGCTCCCTTCACGAAAGTTGGTAGATTCATACGCGTCTATATGCTTTTTCCCTTCTTCTTATCCTTAAAACAACAACCTTTCTTCTCTTCTTATCCACAAGATAGACTATCCTTATGTCGGCAACTCTTACTCTGTAAATCCTTTCTCTCCCTCTGAGCTTCTCGTATGGAAGGGAAAATGGATCTTCCTCTAAGGAACGTAAAACCTCGATCACTTTCTTCCGAAGCCTCTTTTCCATCAGCTCTAAGTTCTTAATTTCTCTTTTCTTAACCTCTACAGCCCAAGGCAAGACTTTTTCACTCCTCTATTTCTGAAATGGGAACTGTATCGAGCTCTCCTTTTTCGTAAGCTTCGATGTCTCTGTCTAGTTCCGCAAGCTCTTCCTTGGTGAGAGAAAAGAAGCCCATGAAGTTTTCTATTCTCTCTGCAAGATGTTCAAGCTCCTTTCTTATTGCTTTGAGTTCCTTGACGATCTCCTCTAAGGACATCCCTCTTTCCTCGCAAAATATTCGTCTTTTTATTCTTAAAGCCTACTCTCAGACGCCTATAAATAGTAGAAGAAGTGGTGATTAGCGCAGTCTACAAACTGGAGAGGACATGAGACGACTCTAGGAGCGAAGCCCTAAGGGAACTAATTAGGCCTGGTATAAAGAGTTTGAAGGGCATGTTTGAGGTAGCAGGGATCGTGATGAAGCTCGAAGTTCAAGGACCTCTAACGCCATCGATGTCTAATACTAAACCAAAAAGTTAGTCAATTATCCTTTTTACGAATGGTATGTTGTCAAAGTGCTTATCAAAGCTGTAGATCTCTTTAATACCCTTTCTCTTGCATATTATTGAAGCCAAAGCATCGTTAGGACTCACTTTATACCTCTCCGCTATTACAAGCGATTCTTCATAGTCCTCACTTTTGACTTCATCTATTTCCAAGTTAGCCATCGCTAGCAAACTTTCGAGAAGTTCTAAACTCTTAGAAAGACCAGTTCTTGCTTCAACTATGTTAATTACTTCAGATAAATGAACAACTGAAGTTAAGACGTTCTCGCCTTTATCTACTCTTCTTAGTATCTCCTTAGCCTTCTCCTTAGCCTTTGCTTCTTTTTGCGATAACCTCTTTTTTGGCTTCAAATACGCAAACAAAAAGACGGAGGAGTCTAGGTATCTAACCATATAAGGTCCCTCTTACCTTATGAACATCTGAGAAGTCTTCTACTTCGATCTCTATTGCGTCGAAAAGATCGGAAAGTTTCAACCTCTTTCTTAAGGGTCTAATTAAGATCTCCTTATCGCTTATCTTAACCATTATGACCCTCTCACCCCAATTTTTCCTCCAATCAGAAGGAATTGTAATTCTTCCCATTTTATCTAAATTTCTCAAAATGACTTTCATTTTCCAAAATGATTAGAAAATGGTAAATATAAATATTTCAGAATCATTCTTAAGGATTCGATTGAGCACTGATATAAGGAAGCAGATTTCTTTTCTTTGTTTTTCAGCGCGCTCACGCGCCGACTCTGGGCTTGCCAAAAAAAGGCAAGTGGGTTCAGAGTGCTAGAGCTGAGAGATTATTGAAGTCAAATGATTCCATCTCGTACTGTGAATAATGAAAGATCTATGCATTGTAAACCCTCAAATCCATTGTGCGCATCAGCTTCCTTTCTGGTCACTATTATTCTCTTTCCCTAATTGTAATCACTTTCTTTTCCAAAGCAACAGAATTATTACAAATGCGGCAACAACAATCCCGCTGATGGCTGGAATGACTAACTTCATTTTAAATGGCGAAGGAGACGGTGATAGTGAGGGTGCTGGTTGAGTTGGAGATGGAAGAGGGGTCTGAAGAAGAGTTGGGACTTCAAACAGGAGATGATTGTAACATTCAGCTACCTGATTACCTAATCTAGATCTAGAGATATCTCTCATCATTAAAGTCATTCATTATTCTTATTGAAGAAAGTTTAAGCCGTTTCTGAGAAAGGGTTAAGAGCATTATAATAGACGTTAGAAAAGAAAAAAGAACTAAGCGTATCCTGGAGAGGATCCGTTTGATTTCAAGCGTACTTATAGGCCTTGGGCTTTGGCTGCTAATTTTCCTGCCAAGCTCTGCTATAGGTGGTCTCCTGTCGAAAACGAGGTTAAGGAAGAACGCTGCCTTAGTGGGTGCTGTTGTTCAAGTGTTGTTCATTGTTCTTTCCATTCTTGTAGTGCTTTTCCTCCTTGGAGCTGACTTCAAAAGTTTTGGGTTCAAGGTAGATGTGTTTCACACGTTGAACTCGTTAACGGTGTCGCTCCCAATAGCCTTATTGCTGGCATTTCTATCAAGCCTTTTGACTAAGTCGGAGGCGTATAAGCCTCGCTTTCTTCCCGAGAACTTCCTCTTCTTAGCGTTGCTTGCATTGTTGCTGGCCCCTCTTGCAGAGGAGCTTGTCTATAGAGGCGTACTTGAGGGCTACCTTCTTAAGAGCACCAGTACTTGGGTTGCCATTGCTCTACCAGCAGCTCTCTTCGCTTTACAACACATAACTCCATTCTCATCAGCTCCAAGAAAGGTTCTTGTATTAGTAGTTGTTAACGCGCTAGTGCTTGGCATTCTGGCAGGATACTACAGAGCGGCTGGTCAGTCCATTATGCCAGCGATAACTGTTCATGCAACATTCAATTTGGCCGGCATCGTGGTAGAGAAGGTCTGCGCTTAAATTCCTAGCGCCCCCTCCTGTACTAGAGCCTAACCCTCCCAAGTTCGTGGTCGCACAGAAGAAATCTGGCTCCTACCTGCCAGAGCCTGGGGAGGACCTTGACCCTTTCTTCAGCTTCAAGATTCCCAGCTTCTCAAGGATGCGCAGGATCTTCTCCCTCTCCCCCTCCTCGAAGGGCTCCAGCCCCTCGTAAATGGCCCTCCTGTCCACCTTAATTATTCCAAGGTCCGAAAGCTCTTTTATCAACATAAGCGTCTCGTAGTCGCTCCTCCTGCCCATCCTGGCCTTCTGTATTATGTGATCCTCTATCCTCATGACCCTTATCTCGGTCCCCTCCACCTCCACCCTCAAGGCCCTCTCTAGGCACTTCTCGGGTATGTAGATGTCGAGCACATTTGCAAGAACCTCTATTGTTCCTGAGCCCTCCTCCAGGCTGAACCCTATAACCCCGGTTCCGAACTCGGTAACGCCAAAGCTCCAGCCTAGCTCCTTGCACACCTCATAGAAGAGCTCCCTTTCCTCCATCGGGCTTGTTCCGGGGATGAACACATCAACATCCTTTGTCCTCCACTCTACTCCGTAGCCGACGGATAGCACCATGTTCCCGACGAGCATGATCTCGTATCCCCTCTCTTTCATGGCCATCGCCAAGAGGGAAAGGGCCTTCAGTCTTGCCTTCTCTTCAGCTCCTCCACTAACTCCCTTTCCTCCCTCAGATCCCTGCAAACGCTCACCCTTTCAGCCATCTCCCTAACCCTCCTCCCGTCCAAGAAGAACTCTCTAACGAGGTAGCGGAACATTAGCTCCCCGTAGCTCAGTCCTGAAGCCAGGAAGGTTGCAGCTGCAACGTGAGGAGGAGGAACAGGCACCTCGACACCGTATACCTCTGCCTTCGCCCTGGTTAGCCTAAGCCAGACCTCTGGCACCCGGAATACGTGGACTAGGGGGTACTCCCTCTCAGGCTCTTTACACGTGAGGACGAAGGGGGTGAGCATGCTCACTGGGGCTCTGGGATATAGGGAAGTGTGGACGACGGCAAAGGGCTGCTTGACCTCCCTCGAGGTTCTCGCCAATGAGGCCGCAACGAACTGTATTGGCGTCGGCTTCCCAACGTAGATGCTCCGCGCGCTACCCCCCTTCCTCCTCGTCCTGTAGATGTAGTAGTACCTGTATTCCTTGACTGTTCCGTCCCTAAGCCTCTTCCTGATGAGCTTCTCCGCTAAGTGCATCGAGTTTGCACTACTTTTTCATTTATTAAACTTTATCTTTTCCTTAAAAAAGATAAATTGGGATCTCTGAATAATATTTCACATAAACGAAATATGGAAACTTATGCAGCGCACGTTAGTAAAGAGGAGCCAGTTCTTGGGGTCTTTATGAGGAAAGAGAGGAGCTACAGGATGCTTACCCTAGGGATCTCAGCGCGCGCGAATTGAGAGGAGAGAGTCGAGATAGTTAAGACTGTTGAAGAGTTTGAGGCCGATCCTCAAGCTTTCTACAAAAAAACACGAGAAAAAGCTGAAGGAACTAAGGGAAAGGATCATTAAGACGCAAGAAATCCTACCTAAGGTTGAGATGAGTGAGTCTCTCATCAGGAAGGTTGCAGAGGTGTGTGCTCAGCTTGGTGTCAGCGACAGAGCTGAGATCACGATCGTTAGAACTGCTAAAACAATAGCTGCCTTTGATGGAAGAACTGAAGTAACTGAGGAGGACATCAAAGAGGCTACGGAATTTGCCCTGCCCAACAGGATGCGTAAAAGACCATTCGAGAAAGTTCAACTGCGGCCGATTTCACATAACCACCAGAGTAGGAAAGACAATAACAGGCAAGACCACAAGAGCGACGAGGGAAGGTCTAATGCGTCCAGCCATAGTGGTAATGAGAGGGAGAGTCCGAGCGGATCTGGGTTTCATCCTGGCAAAGAGAGGGTATTCGGCATAGGTGAGGTCCAACGCGTCAACATAGGGACACTTCAACACAGAAGCGAGGTTAAGGGCGGAGGTCGGAGGGTTAGGGTTAGATCAAAGGACAGGAGAGGGCTCTACGTCTCAAGCTGTATCCCGAGGTCTGATCTGATGGACATAGCCTTTGACGCAACGCTCAGGGCTGCCGCACTCCGCAACAGGGGGTTGGGTTGTATCACGATAGAAAAAGAAGACATCCATGAAAAGGTACGCTACAGCAGGGCTCCTTCCCTTGTGATATTCCTGGTTGATGCAAGCGGCTCGATGGCCGCAATGAGGAGGATGGAAGCTGCCAAGGGTGCAGCCATATCTATCCTTAACGATGCCTACTTGCATAGAGATCAGGTCGCCTTCATAGCTTTCAGGGGGAACTCAGCGGAGGTTCTCTTACCACCAACAAGGAACCTAGGGCAGGCAGTAAATCTTTTAGCTGAGCTCCCGACTGGAGGTAGGACGCCCCTGGCTGCGGCTCTACTTCAGTCAGCTGAACTCATAAAACTTCAGAAAATTAGGAAAAGAGACGTTAAGCCAGTTGTGGTGTTGATATCAGATGGAAAGGCCCATGTCCCTCTCAGAGCGGAGGGTGACATTAGGGAAGAACTCATCGAGCTTTCAGGCTGGCTTAAGAGATTAGGCGCGAACGTCATAATACTTGACACCTCGCCTAACAACGCCTTGACCTTCGCTCCGAACTACTTGACTGACGTAGCTTATGCAAGCGGAGGCCAGTACATCAGGCTTGAGGATGTGAGTGAGAGTAGTATCTATGGGGTTTTGAGACAGGTGCTTTAGATAGCGAGACTGGCGCGCTAACCTAACAATCTAACGAAATCCATGCAATTGTACCGACCAAAATGGAAAAATTGCCAAACTAAGAATAGAATACTTGATATCTGGGTATGAAACGAAAAGTAAGGAAATTACCGAGCGCGCTATTTCGCGACCTCCTTCAGGAGCTCCTCCCAGTCCCCTGGCACGAGCTCCCTCTCTGCCCTGTCCTCGAGGATGTGGTAGAGCTCCGGGGTGTCGCGCTAAATACAGCGCTCTGAGGAGGGATTTGGACCTTCTTGGCTCTAGAATTCTTGCTCCAGAGATACTCCGCGTTTTTCGCTGTCTCGGAACGAGCGACGCCCTTACCGTGAACGAGCTCAGGGAGAAGGCCGAGGTAGGGGCCAACTTCGTGGCCAGGCTCATCGCCATACTGAAGGACAGGGGGTAGTGGAGGTCAGGAGGGATCCCGAGGACGGGAGGAGGAAGATAATAGCCCTCACTCTAAAGGGAAGGGAGCTCCTTGACGCCCTAACAAACCTTAAGCTAATCCTAGACAATTTGGACTTTCAATCTCCCCTCGCCGCAGGCGGTCCGGGGTCTCGATAAGGGAGGGCACGCGCTAAAATTAACTTCCCATAGTATGATTCGCGAGAATATGATTTGAACTCTTTGGCAGTTTGAACTCTAGAGTGCGCGCGCTATCCTCGTGAAATCATTTCGTGCTCACCTGCTCCTCTTGATACTCAATTAGAGCCCTTTTTATTGACTCTAAGATCTCCTGTAGCTCTGATCTTCCCAGAGTAAATGTAAAATTAATTCATTTTCTTCAAGGAGGAAAGCAAGTTCGAGAAGCTTCCTTCTAAGTTCATCTATCTTGTGGATTATGGAGATGATCTCAGCACTCATGACTTCCACGCCTCCAGAGCGCGCGAAACTCTTAGTACAGAGACCCTGGATCCACCCTTTCTATCCCCTCAACTTCCTCGTAGGCCTTGTCAAACGACAGCATTTTGCCATCCGTAAGCAAAGCTGTGGCCGCATAGTGGGAGTCGAAGAAACCAAGGCCGAACTTTCTCCTCAGCCTTACAGCAGTTAAAACAGTTTCAGGGTTTACGGGAAGGAATCTCAAGCCAGGGATTGCTGCAATGGCCGAGACATCCCTCTCCAGCTGATCCTCCCTCCCCCTGCTTTTGTATATAAGTTCCATTTCAAGCAGAGCCGCGCTAGAAACCTCAACCTCAATCTCCCTTCTCATGATCTTCTCAAATAAGGCTCTAGCTACCTCATGGTTTGGATCCTTTTTATTCAGCAACGCGAAGAGGACGTCGTTCTCAAGTATCATTTCCCAGCCTCCTCCTCAGCCTGTCTTTCAGCCTCCTTCCTAAGCTCTGAGAAGGGGACGTCCGTTGTGAACGCGCCGTCAAGGATCTTAAGAGGATCCTCGGGTAGCGGTATTACCTCAAGCCTCTCCCTGATTGGTATTAAAAGGACCCTCTTCCCTATCTTCAGCCTCTCCCTTATCCCCTTTGGGATGAGGATCCTTCCTCGAGAATCGACCTCAACTACAACCGAGTTCTTTACCCCTATCTTTCCCACATTATTGGATTGAATGGGAACATATTAAAGTTTACCTATGTAGTGGGAAAATTTATCATAGGTGGGAGATGGGTTCTGATGCAATCCCCTACCCTGCTCTGCTCCTTGCCTACGCTGAGCAGTTATCCAGAAGAGATTGTAAAAAGGATTTAGGGTTGAAATCATTCCTAAACCTGCAAGAATATCGAAAAAGGAATTCTTAAAGATCTTGAGAGAGAAGTAGAGCTTCTAATATATCTGCAGCCTTAACACAGCTTAATTATCTGGATAAGGAGTTCAAAATCCCTTTTTTGGCTTTTTTCAATAAGTGTATTAGAGTTTTGTATACTTTTTATGTAAGATTCTCGAATACAAAATGAGTTGACATGAGCGACGTATTAAGCATACGAGTCCCGAAAGATGTAAAAGAACGCCTTAGAAAGTACAAGGACTTTAACTGGAGATCTTACATAGTAGAGATGCTTGAAAGAAAGCTAAGGGAGCTTGAACTTCGGGAAATTGTTGAGAAAATAGATGAGCTTAACAGAGATCTTGAGCCGTCCAAGGTAGCCAGCTGGAAAATGATAAGGGAGGACAGAAATGCTCGTTCTGGACTCTAGCATATTTGCCAGCATTGTAGTCAAAGATGAGTTCTACGAGGAGTGTAAAGAGCTTGTCATGCTGCCGTCTGCCACGCTAGACCTTTCCTTTGCTGAGTCAGCAAATGTGCTTTGGAAGCACGTGCACCTGCTTAGGAGGATAGCCAAAGAAGAAGCGGTGAAAAGGGTTGAGCTTTTAACTGCTTTAGTAAGATCTTCTGATGTCCACTCCTCAGGGGATTTCATGGTAAAGGCCTTGGAAATTGCCTTGGAGTGCAGAATAACGGTTTACGACGCGCTCTTCTTGGCTCTTGCGATGAAGCTTGGGGCTAAGCTAGCCACTACGGATGAAGGACTTTATAACAAGCTCAAGGATACCAAGTACTCTAAATCTCTCCTTCTGATTGGAGGACGCTCGGAGATCGAATAACATGGACAAACGTCTTCGCCTTACAGACTAGGATTCAGTTTTTGTTGAAAAAAGGAACAGTGCACAAGCGTATATTTAAGTTCATTCTCATCACTGCTTTGACGAACAGAGGGTTTCTGTTCTAGTTTAAGCTTATGGGTTCTTAAGGAAATAAAGAGCACGAAATCGCTTTAGTTTTTCAGCTCAAGAGATTAGTTATCCTTTTTCGAATGAAATGATGTCAAAGCGCTTATCAAATATGTTAATTCTTTCAAACTCAGGAGCAAGAAGGGCTTTTATTATCTAATCACTACCTTCACTTCCATTCTCTCAAAGTGCTCCTTGTCCGTAGAGGCCACATCAGCTGGAAGGTACCTGGCTATTGCAGCTACTAATATGTCTGAAAAGGGAACTGGTCTTCCTGATGCTTTTAGCTTAGCATCTAGCTCCAGAGCTTCAAGGAGAAGCTCTTGGCTCATCCAGACAACTCGTCCCAAGGACTCCACTGCCTCCTTTCTGCTCCTCAGCTCCTCCGCTCCAGCACCCCTTCCGACCTTGTGACCGTAAAGGTACTCGTACAAAGCTATCCAAGGTACGACCACTTCCTCGTAAGGAGCTAGGAGGTTGGCCAGCTCCTCCCTTCCTCTATCCAGCAGGTCTATTAGGAAAGAGGTGTCCAAGACCAGCTTACCACCATTCCCTTCCCGAGACTTCTGAGACTGTTCTCTCAACCTTCTCGACCTCCTCCTCCGGTAGTTTCGTCCTTTTGATTAGCTCCAGAATGAGACCTTTCCTCGTTTTCCTATAAACCTCTATGAGTCTATCTATGGTCTCGCCGAGACTTCTGGCATTCATCATCTCTTTTACTATCTTTAGCTTCTCGTAGGTCTCATCCCGGACGGATATCACCTTCAAGCAGTTCACCATTTCTCTATATTACTATATTAGTATATTAACATAGAGCTATGAGTTGTTCGAAGGTCATGGCTTAGTGCTTTCGGGCGCTCCATCTCAGGTGAATTACAAGCTAGCTTCGCGAGTGCAAACTTCTCTAAGTTAAACGCTTTAAAACTGAAGAAGCACCTTTAACATCTTAGGTGAGTGATCATCCCTATTGACCTGCGTTTTATCTCCTCCGATTCTTAACTGCTCATCTTAGGGATATTGGCCTTAGCAATAAGCTTCTCATGCTTATGACTCTCAATTGCTCCCAGTCACTTCCTCTTTTCCTCGTTGAGGCACTCGTTATCCAGACCATATTCTCTGAGCTGAAGGATCATTGATGGTTTAATGAGAGCGCGCTCTTACCAACCTCACAGCTCCTGTAGGGCAAACGGTAGTGCATAAACCGCATCCAAAGCACTTCTCCTCATCAACTAGGCACTTGTCCCTGACAACGCTCCTGGCCTTAAATACGCAGCGCTCTATACAGGCCCACACCCGATGCCCTTTCAGAACATTTATATAATCTCGGAAATTTTCATTAATTCTGAGGAATTAAGTTATGTCGGAGATCGTTCTTAAAGTTGGGAAGAGGGGAGAAATCTATACGAGTAAGGAAATAAGGGAGAAGACTGGAATAAGGGAAGGAGGTAAAGTAAGAGCTGTTGTGAAAGGCAAAAAACTCATAATAGAGGCACTGCCATCAATTGAGGAGGCGATATCAAACTGTTTGGTTGAGATAACTCCAGAGGAAGCCGAAAAGCTAAGTGAAGAGGCTCAGAAAGAGGAAGGAATCTATGGATAGGCTTCTGCTGGACACAACTTACTTGCTTCCGATATTTGGAGTTAGAGTAGATCTCAAAGGATTTGAGACGATGTTTCCCTTGCTGTTGGATAAGTATCCAGTGGTTTACAATCCAATTTCGATAGTCGAGGCCAAGTTTATCGTGCTCAGATTATCAAAAAGGCAGTCTCAAAAGAGGAAATTGATCTTGGAAAGATTTAGAGAGGGGCTCAAAATCTTATTGAACGATGAAAGGCTTTCCCAGACCATAATAACGAACTCTGATGTGGAGGAGATAGCTGATAAGCTTCTGTCAGAAGCTGGTATTAGGGACTACTTTGACAGGCTGATCTACTCGACTGCAGCCTATTTCAGCACTATTTTATTGACGGAGGACGAAGCTTTGAAGGGAATAAATTTAGAGGATCTTCCATGTCCAAGTAAAGTGATAAAATGGAGTGAATTAGCTAAATTCCTTGTTAAACACGAGAAGTGAATCTTTTCGATCTTCCTCCTGAAATAAAACCGCCTATAGATGCTTGGTCGGAGCGTTGCAAGGAGTAATTACTCCTTTCTTAAGCTCGCTAATGCGGCCTAAACAATTAATGGAAGTTCCACGCCTACCTCTTTAGATGTCTGTTGAGTTCTTCCTAAAGCCTTTGTTTTAACCACTTGCTATACATTTCGAACGTTTCCGGTGATATAGGATCCACAACAGCTATTCCTTTGACTCTTCTCACAAGCTCCTTGTCAATGCTATATACAACCGAGGCGCTATAAGTCTTAGCCGCGCGCGCTAGCCTAAATAACCTTCTTTTCGGAACGAGAGCCCTCTACGAGGTGGTAAAAAGGGTGATGAAATAAATAGAGTTAGCCACAATCATATTTGGTTGAAATGAAAGTAGTCGACTTGAACAAGGACAATATGGATGATCTCATATATTTGCTCCTATAGGTTGCTCTTTGATGAAAGACAGAAGAAGCTAGTAGGGTACTGATTTTTAAGCCCGCATCTCGTAACGGTCAAAAGCCTCCATACTTGTTTTGCCACTATTCCATCCGTATAAAAGCTTGAATCGTTCAAAACACCCAAAAATTATTCAATGTAAGTTCTTACACCATTTTCATTGCTTTTGAATGAATAGAAGTAGCCTTCTTTACACTGATGTAGTATCGTCATCTTGATCGATTGTAAACCAAAGAAGTTCTACTTTGAAGATTCGGTGGTTTGCTTCGTTTGCGATGTAGGTGATGCTTGTTTTCCGTAGCGCGCACTCATCCTTTTCCCTATCCCTCATTTTACCTCCTCATACCAACTTTTTCTGGTCCACCCTCTTCATCCCCTCAACTCCCTCATACGCCTCGTCGAAGGAAAGAATCCTACCATCTGTGAGCAAAGCTGAGGCGGCGTAGTGATAGTCTTGGGCTTAATCCCACCATAATCGGCGAAATGCTAGATCAAGACAAGGGCAGATATATGAAACAGAAAGGGAAGTTAGTTCGATTTCCTCTTTTGCTGAGGATCCATATTTGAAGCTTATTTCCTGACCTTCTTATTTGACTGTTTGAGACGACATTGTTCATTCTCTGAACACTAATAGCTAAGAGTAAGAGGTGAAGTGTTCAGCCCTGAGAAGGAACCATTATAGTTCTAGACCTATCCAGTCTCTTCGTACTGGTAGCTGCGTTTTGATAGGCATATTGATAATAATGCTGATTCTAAAGATAGTGACGTTCTTAATTCCTCCAGCTGTAATTGCGGCTGCTGTTTACTTCTTAACGAAGGACGTTAAGCTGGCAGGATTGGCCTTTCTAGCCATAGATATCTTAGAGACCTTTACTAGATCCAGATAGCCAAAAATCCTAGTAAAGAGCTTTAACACATAACTGACGGCTTTGCATTTTTATCATTCACCCGGCTGTATTCGAGATGTCTATAGATAAAGTCAACAAATTCATTGAGGATGAGTTAGACAGGTTTCTTCAGCAACTTTCCAGACTAGTTCAGCAACCAAGTATTGCGGCAACAGGAGAGGGAGTAGAGGAGTGCGCAGAACTTCTTGTAGAGATTATGAAGGAGAATGGTATACCAGCACGCACGCTACCAGTGGAAGGAGGACCTCCTGTCGTGTATGGCGAACTAAGAACCCAATCGGGATCCACTCCATCAGGAAGAAAACCCCCTACTCTCATTTTCTACGATCACTACGATGTTCAGCCACCAGATCCTCTTGACGAATGGGAATCTCCGCCCTTTGAACCTCAAATTAGAGATGGCAAGATATACGGTAGAGGAACGTCTGACAACAAGGGAAATATAATCTCTAGGATACATGCAGTTCAGGCCTTTCTTTCTGCAATTGGAGATATCCCAGTCAACGTGAAGTTCTTTGTTGAGGGCGAAGAAGAGATAGGAAGCCCTCACCTCCCACCATTCATTGATAAACACAAAAGCCTATTCAAGGCAAACTGCGGAATTTGGGAGTTTGGAGGGGTTGATCACGAGGGAAGACCGAATATTTGGCTTGGTTTAAAGGGAATGCTATACGTGGAGCTTAGAGCAAGAGGAACAGCCATAGACACACACTCAGCAAGGGCGCCAATAATTCCTAATGCTGCTTGGCGACTAGTTTGGGCTCTGAACATCTTGAAGGACCAGGATGAGAGGGTGTTGATAGAGGGGTTTTATGATGATGTCTTAGAGCCAACTAAGAAAGAGCTAGAGCTTATAGAGAAGATACCTTACCCAGAAGAGATTGTAAAGAAGGATTTAGGGTTGAAATCATTCTTAAAGAACCTAACTGGACCAGAGCTGGTAAAAACATTGCTTTTGGAGCCTACTTGCACGATATGCGGTATTGAGTCGGGATACACGGGGGAGGGATCGAAGACAGTACTCCCATCAACTGCTATGGCCAAAGTAGACTTCAGACTGGTCGCTAATCAACGCCCGAAGGACATTTTAGAGAAGTTGAGGAACCACCTAGATAAACACGGGTTCAATGACATCGAGATAATTGCACGAAGTTTTCTTGAGCCAGCCAAGACCCCAGTTGAGGACGACTTCGTGCAACTTGTGATCAGAGCTGCTGAGGAAGTTTATCAGAAGGAAGCTATCGTCTACCCAACGTCAGCAGGGTCAGGACCTCTTTATTTATTCAGAAATGTCCTAGGAATTCCCATGGTGTCAGTTGGAGTAGGATATCCCTTGTCAAGAGCTCATGCACCAAACGAACACATAAGGATAAAGGATTATTTGTTAGGTACCAAGCTTATTGCAAAGATCATGAGTGATTTAGGCAAATAATGCAGTATATCCAGGAATTCACACGCTAAACCGGCATAGTAGCTGTTACGTTTTGCTCAAAGCTATTCTCACATGTGTTTTTCATTAAGCCACCTACGAGGACTCCTTACAATCTTTGATCAGAGAACATTGCTCTTTAGCCATGTTAGCTGACAAGGATCTGCAATCCAGTTATTTAAGGGCTTGTAGTTAAGAATTAGGCGATAAAATGACTGTAAAGAAGGTTTTTGTAGGTTTGGATCTTTTGACCCTGGTCCTAGCTGCGTGCGGTTGCTGTAACGTGCTTACAGCCGAAATCCGCGGATCCGCTTTTCCAATAAATTCAGCATATAGTGTTAGAGCCTAGCGCGCTAAGTGGTCAAAAGATCGAAGATCCTTCGTAACTGGTTGTTCATGTTTATTGCTTTTAACACGTTTTGAATTTCTTACAAAGAAATAAATATGAAGAAGGAAGAATAAGGTCCGATGCTAGTTAAGTTTGAAGTTTACAACGATGGAGAGAATTGGTGCGCTCGAGGAATAGGGGTGAGCATCTTCACCCAAAGTAAGACCCTAGATGAACTTATGAGTAATCTTAAGGAGGCCGTATCCGTCCACTTCGAGGATGAGTTGAAAGAGGGCGAGGAAATAAGTATATTAGTGATTTCTGAGGTAAAGGTGCCTCCTATTGCCTAAGCTGCCGGTAGTCAGCGGAGAAGAGTTGATCAAATTCTTAAAGAAACTCGGATATGAAGTAATAAGGCAGAGAGGAAGCCACGTTAGGCTGGAAAAGGTTACTAAATTAGGTGTTCATAAAATAACTGTTCCTAGACACAGGGAAATTGCTAAAGGAACCTTAAACGACATTCTGATAGATGTTGCCTTATGGAATAACATGACAAAGAGCAAGCTAATTGAAATGTTAAAAGAGAAATAAACATCTTGAGTGAAATCATGAGACAAGATGTCTTTTCTTAAAGTTTTACACATTTAATATAACTAATGGTCTATAAGTCAGCTTAAAGCTATCAAGGCAAATGAATCCATCTCTATAACCTAGCGGAGTTATGTTCGTGTGCAGCCCAAGGCAAGATGCTTTCACTTCTCTATCTCTGAAAGAGGGATTGTGTCAAGCTCTCCTCTTTCATAAGCCCTGACATCTTTGTCCAACTCCACAATCTCCTCCTGTGAGAGGGCAAAGAAGCCCATGAAGTTTTCTATTCTTTCTGTTAGATTTTCAAGTTCTTTTCTTATTGCCTTGAGCTCCCTGATGATCTCCTCCAGAGACATCTCCGTTTATCCTCGCTTAAGCTTCGTCCTTTAGGTTTTAAAAGCTTGCCCTCAGTACATACTTTTCTTTGACAGCGTGTGCTCAAAGGCGATAATAGGATTTTCGACCGCACGACGCAGGAAGAAACGCTAGAAAAAGCAATTGAAAATTTGAAGGAGACTGTCTCTATATCCAGAAGAGGCATATGGAGAAGAGTTGGGACTTCAAAACAGGAAATAGTTGCCATATTCAGCTACCTGATTGCATAATCTAGATCTAGAGATATCTCTTATCCTTACAGTCAGTCATTATTCTTATTGAAGAAAGTTTGAGCTCATTTCTAAGTCTGAGGTGTATAAGCCTCACTTTCTTCCCGAGAACTTGCTCTTCTTTGCGTTGCTTGCATTGTTGCTCCTCTTGGAGAGCCTTTAGGTTTTGAAAACTTGTCCTCCAATTGTCCTAGTGATTAGAATCATAAATCAAGGAGATCAAAAAGGGCTAGATGGGCCGATTGTACTTCATATGAGCGTATTATAGATTAAGAATTATATACATACACGTATAAGTATTCATAGAAAGTAATATGTCGCGCACAGTGCCATTAAGGCTTGAAGAGAGAGACCTTAGGCAGGTGGACCTTCTTGTAAGCCTTGGAATGTACAAATCTAGGAGCGAAGCCCTAAGAGAACTAATTAGGCTTGGTGTGAAGAGCTTAAAGGGCATATTTGAAATAGCAGAGATCGTGATGAAGCTCGAAGAACTAGAGAAAAAGGGAGGAGATGTTCCTATTAGACTAAAGGGAGCTCTTAAGCAGCTTTTAGAGGAGAGGGAGAGGTTCAAATGAGCTATATAGACACTAGCGTGATAGTAGCAGCTCTAGACCCGTCTGATCGCAGAAGAGATCAGGCCAGGCAGATTTTGGAGGGAAGAGAGGAGAAATTCATTTCAGAATTGGTTTTAGCCGAGCTTTCAAGCGTTCTAGCTAGAAGGAAGGAGTTGAAGAAGTTAGCCTCTGAGCTGGGAGTTAGGGAAGATTTAGTCCTGCCTGCCATTTTGATCTATCTGATCAAAAGGTTTGGTCTCATCTACAAGAAGGTTAATGGGTTTGTAAGGCTCCCTGCCATAGGGGGACTTTATTCTCCAATGGCATTCGCAGTAACTTGGTCCACTAAGCTCAGACTTAGGACATTAGATATGATCCATCTCGCATATGTCAAGATAATGAAAGAAGAGGGTTTATCCGTACGAAACATCGTTACAGCTGACGAAGAATTTCAAAAAGCAAAGGGAATTACCAAAAAGAAGATCAGTGTTGAAGTATCCATCATCAGATAATTTGAGGTTGTCTGCTTTCTTAAGACCCTCAAAGACTACAGTGCTTTCAATAATTAGGATCAAGATAGTGTTAAGGAAGTTGAGCGCTGTTCCTTGCTATTCGATAGGTGCTCGTGATCTACAACTTGATTTCGATAGTTTTCAGGTCAATGGAATGTTGCTGAACATCCCCTCTAATCCTTAGAATGTCATTTACTAGAACTTCTTTGAACCTTTAGGTAGATATGCTAAAAGACTGATTTTGTTGATCAGCTCTCAGGGCCTGACATCCACATTAACTATGATCTTGCCTTGATACCCATGTGACTTTGATTCAGCAGTTATTATTATAGTGTATACACCTGGAATCTCCCCCTCCTTAGGTGTAATAGTGACTCCAACGTCCTTAGACTTGGATTCCAGCTCATAGAATTTAGTAGGATTTGTGGAAAAGCTGATGTCCCACCCTTGGGGCACTTTATCCACCTTTAGCTCTACTTCATCATCTACTAAGCTAGGAAGCTCTATTGAGACAAAGAATGTGAGAGATTGGCCTCTTTTTAGCTCATAGTGGGCTTTACTGCATTCTTCTGGTAGAGATTTTATTTCCAAAGATGATAAATGATATTCGTCGAAGTAACCGTAGGATACGCCCACCTCACAACGAGGAAACGTAATGTGCTGAGGGATTAAATAGGTTGGTGGAACGAGCCCGCTCCTTGGCATCCAATAGGAGGACTCGTATTCTATCCATCCAAGATCTGGGTAAAGGACCTCGATCCAAACGTGTGCCGCCCTTTCTTCGCGCTCAACATCAGCAACAAAACCTGTAACGTCCCTGCAAGGTATTCCAGCTGCTCTTAGCAGAGCCAAGGCAAGATTGGCGAAATTAACGCAGTTTCCAACTTTGTTCTCTAGCGTCCTTTTGGCGTCCGCAAAGGGAACTCCATAGCAAGCAATCATACTCTTCGAACACGTGTAGGTGATGTGCTCCCTTACCCATCCGATTATCTTAAGAGCGGCTTCCATCTGAGTTTTGGATCCCTTCGTAAGGGATTCTGCCAAGCTTTTGATTTGTGGATCGTCGACCTGTATGTATGGAGTTGATTCCATGTACTTCGAGACCGACTCGTTAAAGAGGGAGAGATCAACTGGATATGGAGAGCTGGACGTAAATGGACCATAGTACACCTCTTCTTGGACCTTAACTATTCTCGAGACCTTTACGTGCCCTATGCTTGGCGCCCACTCTAAGGACACCCACTCTCCATTATCTGTTAAGCTTTCATATGGAGGATCTGAAACTATGCTGCTCTCAAGGACCTTCTGAACCCTTCCATATTGCTGAAGGTCCAGGATCTTCTTCAAGTTAATTGAGATCTTGCTGGATGAGGAGAGAACTATTGTGTAATTGTATGTGGTTAGCTGGACGAACTCTCCCTCAAGAACATACAGTATGTTGTCGGATGACAGAAGCCAGGTGTTGGTCTCCTTAAACCATTCCTCCATGAATAGGTCAACGGCTTCTGATGTTTCTACACGGGTATGACCTGCCAGTACAATTATTTCCTTCCCATCAGATTCTTCTAAATGAAATACTCTTGCTCCTTCGTTCTTTCTCAAGTTCATTTGCTCTGAAAGAGTCAGGAAGCTGGATGAAATGGATCCAATCCCCTCATATGCGTCAGGCCCTCCAAGTATGATTGCAGCCATACAACTATGTAGCTCTTCATCGAATTCAGAAGCTCCTACGATCTTTGTGGAGAATCCCTTTTCTATGAGGAAGCGGTTAAGCTTTTCAGCACCAGGCATGTCGACCGAGTTTGAAACTATGAGCAAAACAGGAGTTGGTTCTGCAGCCAACAAAGCTATTTTGAGATCTATCACTAAAAGTAGGAGCAATAAGATGGAGATAAGCTTTCTCATAGGTCTGAGGAAAGGGTTCAAACCTATCGGCTCAATTAGCCTTCACCAAATAAAAATCATGAGGACTTCCACATAGCATCAATTGCGCTCCACAGGAATTTCGCCCCAAAATACAACAGAAATATCCCAAGTAAGAACAAAAGGGCCTTATAGCTTTTTTCTCCCAAAAGGTGCTTCCCCTTACTTGAAGCATGGGCAAGCGAGGAAAGCCAAGCATAGTCAAGCCAAACGTGGAGGAAGAACAACAGAAAAGGACCAGCGTTGGATGCTAGCTCGGTTGAATCATAAATAAGCTTTGCTCCAACTGTTAGCCACCATGCAATGAAGAAGGGGTTAAGGCCGGTTAGAGACAAGCCTATCCAAAAGCCCCTTCCTCTCTCAATAGAAGGCTCTTCAAACGATTTGTATCTCAAACTAGCGTTCCTTATCCCTTTGAGCTGAAGAAATCCCAGAACAAGTAGCACAATCCCACCTGAAGCTCCAGCAAGGATCTTAAAGGTAGGAGTATTAAGAAAACTCACAAAACCATATGCCAGCGCTAAGATTAATGGAAACTCCACTACAGAATGCCCCAAAGCCATCATAAACCCAGATATCCATCCCTCACCTCTAAGACCTTCTTCTATGGCTGCAGCCGTTAGAGGGCCTGGAGCTAGTGCCCCTGATGCACTAACGGTAACGACCTCAATTAGGAAGGTAAATGGATCCATTTCACCTCTCCTTGCATGTAGATCCGATAAGGCTTAAGGGACATGGATCATTTGACCCGACCTAGGGGAGTAGTAACCTTAGGAAAGGAAATAAGCATCGGAGTCCATAATGGTCGGATCAACATTTTCCTGACAAGATCGTTTGAACCATGGTTGTTGCGCTTACCACTTCCTCCAAAAGGTCCTCTATGATGGACTCAGCACTTATTATTGATTCTACAGCTGCTTCAACCTGAGATGCTGCCTGAGATGCGGATTGGGCATAACTTTGGGCCTCCATCAGGTACTCAATTACGCTAGTTGTAAAGCTTGAAGCGCTCTTTGACGCCTTGGCTGCCGCTGTTGCTGCTATCCAAGCCTTCGCAAACGCTTCATTGAATGCTCCAGCGTTTGCATTTGATATGGTGAAGAGGTGCTTTCCGTCCTTCTCTGAGTAAGCCAAGGCACTTGCTGTTGCAACCTTCCAGGCTGTTGCAGCTTCCTCAGCGCTCAAACTTGCTCTTGCAGTTGAAGCTGAGACTGCTCTTGCTTTAGATCGGGCTTCTTCATAGATTTTTGACAAGGCCTCAACCGCTTCGTTTACTTGTGAAAGGGCTTGTGTAGTGGAGTTAACTGCTCCATCTATCTCAGTCTCAAGATAAGCTAGCACGCTTATCACTGCTTCTACTTGCGCCTGTACATTTGTCCTGATCTCATCACACTTTATCGATTCGGCTATGCTTGAAACAGCATTAGCTTGAGTTCTTAATGCCTCTATTGCAGAGGAAATCGCCTGAGCCCTTGAGACAACTTCCTCATGTAGGCTTTCCAATGTCGATTCTAGCTCCTGTGCCTGGCTTAATGCCTCTGAAATTGCATTCATGGCAGCTATTGCCTTTGCTAATGCCTCTGATGCATCATATGCGCTTTTTTCAGCTATATCTGTTGGGATTTTGGTTGTAGAAAATGAGAAGTTCCCTTCAGCCGTTGTAACCTCGTAGAAACCGTATAGGTAATCCTCTATCTCCCCGTACTCGAAAAATCCACTTCCATCCCATCCTCCAACCTCGGAAAAGATCGATCCGTTTATAGGCTCGTTTGTAAGGGCAATTCTCATCCAAGCAGATGGAAAGGGGATTGGAGCAATTAGAGTGACTTGGATAGTCGAGCCTGGGCTTAGATTCACCTGCAGGTTCTTAACATACCACTCTTCCTTCCACTGTACATCGTGATTCGTGTCTACCAGCACGTTTATGTACCATGTTGTGATCTTGGCATCCTTGCTGAGGGTTATGTTCACCGATAGCGGTGGAACTGCCCCGGATAAAGTCCGTCGTCATATGAATCGTCGTCTACCATGTTTTGGCGTCCATCAGGATCTTTTGGATCCAGAGGCCCTCTTTCACTGCTGACCCCCAATCCAAGCATCGCAACACCCGGATTAGCCACATAAGCCCCTGGATTTCCGACCCTGCTGTTCTCCGTTTTATACTTCGTTGGAAACCTTCCCTTCACCAGATGGAAAGGGGGTACGTAACCAGCATTGAAGCCATCGGGAGCATCTCCGTAGTCTCCAAGAGGAGGTTCAGCATATTTCTGTGCTAGCGGGTAAATAGCAGCTCCAAAAACCAATCCTAATAAGAACCCAGCAGCTAAGAGAAGAGGGTATCCAGCTTGTCTCATTCCATGCTCATAGCGCCGTCAGCTCAAAAACATAATGGCTGCTTCGTTGAGTACAGGAGTTAGCTATTGAGCAAAGCATGTCAGAGCCTCAGGCTACGTTAAACATAAGCCAACGTTCTTGAGTTATGCTTTAGAAGAAAATGCATTTTACAACCTTAATAAAGGAAAAATGGATGTAGAGCGCTTAGTAAAACACAGATTATTTGCTCATATCATTTTTAAGAGCCAAAGCCCTTTCATGGAGATTAATTGTAGAGGACCGAATTGGAAACCATTGTAAATGAGGAGGGTAACTGAGAAAGATTATGTGAGCGTTCCATTTCATCACGTAATATCATGAAACGCAAGTTTTAACTCATTTCCTTGGAAAATAGCTTGTGCGCGCAATTCCATTCCTTCTAATCTTAATCTTGATGAATCCATTAAGTCTCATCAATACAACTCTAGAGGTTAGTTCTAAGGACTTAAGAATTGAGATGGATCGTTCTGGCAGCGTTAAATCGATAATTTTAAGCGGAAGAGAGCTTAATTTAGTTGGAGATTGCTTATTTTGGGTTAGAGATCTATCAAACTTCTTGCTAGGAAGAAATTTGTTGCCTAAACTTTATGATGGAGTGCCTAAAGGATGGAATTCCCTTGTAAAGGGGAAGTTTGAGCTTAAGGATGAGGAAGGGAAGTTAACGATCGTTTCCTACGGTGGAACCATGCAGGAGGGAATCCAATTAACTTCAGAACTTTTCCCAGTAAGGGGAGGGGAGGAGTATGCCGCAACATTGGTGCTAAGCTCGAGCTTTGGGTACATTGAGGAGGGGAAGACCACATCGTTGAGGGTAATCGTTAGCTGGTACGACTCAAAGGGTGATGTCATACGAGAAGGGGCAGTTCTAATCCCGGAGGGGACAGCATACAGCCCAACCAGGTTTACAAACCTGACAGAGGCACCAAAAGATGCTGTTAAAGCTTCCCTAAAGGTTTTAGTGAGGGGACAGTCTAGGCTGGGCACCAACCTTGATTTTGAGGCCATTGAACTACTAGAGCTCGGCTTCATAGAGCCGCCTAGCGATGCAAAGTGGATCCCTGTTAAGGGAACTTTAACATCAGGAGATGAAGGCCTTATTTTCTCCGGAAGAGCTATTGGGCTTGAACTATCAGCTATAATCAAAGGAGGAGAAACGATAAACCTCGCTTGTGAGGTAAAGGATGAGAAAGGGGAAGATAGGGCTTTAGAGGTTGCAGTTTCACTTCCTGTTAAGGCATTTGGTTGGCTTTGGTGGGACGACGCAAGGAGAAGCAGGCAGATAGTTGAGGGAGAAGAGTACTCGAACATTGTAAACTCCTTAGTCTCTGGAGGATACCTTCCGGTGTCCCTCTACCCTCTAGCAGCTATAACTGACCGAGAACTGGGATTATGCATGGCAGTCCCTCTAGATAGACCTAGGATATTCAGGCTTTGTTATGACAATAAAGGGCTTTCTGCGGTGTTTTCTATAGGTCTATCCTCCCTTTATAAGTTTGGGAGGAGGGCTAACTTCTCTCTAGAAATTTTTGGAATAAATGGGGAATGGGGATTTAGGAGCGCCATAGCAAAGTATTATGGCCTGCATCCAGACTGGTTCAAGCCAAAAGTAGACCTCTCATCCATAAAGGCCAGTTGGGACCTTGAAAAGTACGGAATATCCTACTTTCAAGCCCACTTCCAATTCTTAAGGGATGAGGAGATGAAAAAACTTGAAAAAGCCGGGGTTTACATGGCTCAGTACGTTCTTCCATGGGAATTCGAACCGTACACAAATGCCAAGATCGATGGGCCTGCCCCAAATTACTTGGATATATGGAAGATAGTTGAGGAGGAATCAAAGGGAAAGGGAGCTATCTCCCTTAAGGCTAAGGCAGCTCTTTTCTCCGCAGCCCTGACTGCTACAGGTGATAAGGCAATAGCCCAGTACAGGAGAGGTCCAAATTACAGGCCTGACGAGTGGGTTCCTAAAATACCAATGAACGTCGATCCCAACATGCCCGGCTACAACGTCTGGAGCTACACCCTTGATGTCCTAGAATTTTCCTTAAAGAAGGCAGAGGAGTGCAATGTAACGATAGATGGTGTTCAGCTCGACAATTTCATGGGAAGGTCAGAATACTTGGATAGCGAGGAGAGGATTCCTTATTTGGAGGAACCCCCTACTTATGATCCGAACACATTCAGGCCAGCTGTGCACTTATCCTTCTCAGCCATTGAATACTTGAAACGGCTGAGAGAGTGGATTGACCAGAAAATGGAGGATCCAGGCCTTACAGGAAACTTTATCGCGGAAGGCATGACGAGCTTTGGAGCCATTTATTTGGATGCAATCCCCTTTGAGGCCAACAGCGTTAGAGGCTTCAATTGGGGCGATAAAGAGCTCCTTTACAGGAGGTTTATAGCCTTAAGGAAGCCCCTGATCGTAGCACATACAGAAACGAGGATCGACATCAAAGATCAAAGGCATAGGGAAGAAGTCGAGCATTTCTTGGACGAATGCCTTTTCTACGGTGTCCTTGCACAGTTTAGATTGGAGCACTATCAAAACTTAGATTTCTTGGAGGTAGTTGGCGAACTACTTGAGAAGGAGGCCGAAATTTCGATTGAACTGATGAGGGCTGGTTGGAGGCCAATAACTATGGCGAGAGCGGAGACTTCTTGCGTATGGGTTGAGAGATATGGGGACCCTCCATCCTGTTTCTTTACAGTGTACAACTCAGGAAAGGAAGAGGTTAAAGGCTCACTTATCATCGAATTTGAGGCCAATTTAGTCGAAATATGGAAAGGTAGAAACCTTGGCGTGGAGAAACTTGATAACAAGACGAAAGTAGCTTTTTCCATAGGTCCAAGAGAAACACTCGTTTTTAAAGCCCTTTCTAGAGGAATAGACCTCTCAGTGGAGGATCTTAAGTTTGAGGGAGACATTAAAGCAGATGAAAAGGTCAAGATTGTGGCTAATTTTCTAGTTCAGGGCATGAAAGAGGTCGAGACTGAAGTAGCTTTAGTCGTTGATGGCACATTTGAGGAAATCAAGAGGGTTTCGATTGGCAGGGAAAGCTCGGTATCATTTAGCTGGTTAGTCAAGCCAGGAAAGCATGTAATAGAGCTTGTCGTCGACCCTTCTGATGAGATACCTGAGATCAACGAGGAAAATAACAGGGCATGGATGGAGTTGTCCGTTCCTTCCTCCAATCTCAGATGGATGATAGTTGCATTGATCTCAGTTTTCTTCATAATCCTTATTCTAATATTAATGAAGCTTAAAGAGGGTCGTTAGTTTCTCTCAACTCATCACAAGTCAGTAATCGCTTATGGCGTACTTGACAGCTGCTTCGGCATGGATCCTTGTTGTATCAAGTATGGGAACCTCGCAGTCCTCCTGCTTGATCAAAAGGGGTAGCTCGGTGCAACCAAGTATGATCCCCTCTGCTCCTCTAGAAACTAGATCTTCCAATATCTTCTTGATTTTCTCCTTCGAAGACTGCTTAATTATCCCTAAACATAGCTCTTCGTAGATTATATCGTGGACTACTTGCCTACCCTCCTTATCGGGTATTATCACATCTATTCCGTGTTTTCTTCTCAATCTACCTTTGTAAAAATCATCTTCCATGGTAAATTTTGTCCCCAACAGACCAACTCTTCTCAAACCAAGCTCTTTGATCTTTTCGGCTGTTACATCTATTATGTTCAGCAGAGGAATGCTTATCCTTTCTTGGACTTCATCGGCCATTTTGTGCATCGTGTTCGTGCATATTAGCAAGAAGTCTGCGCCAGCTCCTTCCAACTTTTTTGCTATTTCAATCATTACCTCTGTGAGCTCGTTCCATTTCCCTTCGTGCTGTAATTCAGCGATTTCCTCAAAGTCAACGGAATACATCAGGATTTTTGCTGAGTGAAGGCCACCTAGCTTCTCCTTAACAATTTCATTGATTATCTGGTAGTATTCGACCGTAGATTCCCAACTCATTCCCCCTATGAGACCTATCGTTTTCATAATCTCGGAATCTTATCCAATTTACATAAAAAGTTTGAAGCCAATTCTTCGAATTATAAACGACACTAAGAACCTTTCTATTCGATCAATAACTCGTCTTCTGGCCACGCTTTATTTTCCAGCCGATTTAAAGTTCGGAGGGTGTTTTACTAACTTTCTATGCTTTCTTCTTTCCTTAAAGGAAGTTAAACCATCTCCAATTTTTCCTGCATATTTTGCTCAGAGCTTGTCTCTTTTCAATCTGCCAGTCATGCAAGATATGCCACCGTTACCCTTCATCAGCTCATCCACTTTTACCTCTATTATCCTTATACCAGCTTCTCTAAGCCTTTTCTTGGTCTTCTTGGCTCCTCTCTTTCCCATAACTATAGTTCCTGGCTCAAGCGCTACTAAGTTTGTAGCTCTGTCTATCAGCGCTTCACTAGGATCCTCTACCTCTATTATGTCTTATCCATGCTCTTTTAGCCTCGAAACAACGATATAGGGCACGTGCCATGGAAGAGTATTGCAAGATCCCTGTCTACTATGTTAAGGCGGCCATCTACATGCGCTTGGCCGTAGGGTATAGGAAACTCTATGACCTCCCTAACTCCCATTGTCCTAAGGACCTCAGTCACTTGATTTGCTCCCTCTCGATTCGTGCGCACCCCTATCCCAAGGACAACTGTCTCCTCGTTTAGCCAAAGGAGATCAGCCCCCTCAAAAGTTCCATGACCATGAATCGTCCTTATTATTGGAACTCCTAGCTCAACAAGCCTTCTAGCAGCATAGTATACCTCCTTCCTCCTCACTTTTAAGGCAGGTCTAGCAATTATAGCCCCTCCAGGGGTCATCGCAAATTGATCGTGAACGAAGAAGGCATTAGGGCAGTTTTTACATGTCTCCTCAACGTAATAGACATCAACCCCGTATCTTCTGTAGGTTTCTGCCAATTCCTCGTGCTCTTTTCTAGCCTCTTCCACGTCTTCTATGGGCTCGCTAAATCTAGCAACCATAGGATCCATCCCCTCTATCTCCTTTCCAGGTTTATGGAGGAGCACTGCCCTACGCCTGCCGACCTCTGAGTTAAGTTCCCACCCCCCATACCCAGGGCATGTCCTCCAAGAAGCTGGTCCTTTCAGGGAACCATCTCTCACCGCTGGCACTCAGTTCAGGCAAGATCATCACCTATAGAGGATGTAAAACAATGCATCAAACCCTGTTAACGCTGGATCTCTCCACCTATAATTGGGCTCCTTATTATCCGATCTTCTATTATTTCTAGTTTGACTTAAATTCATGACTTCACTTATCAGAACTCCAAGTCCCGCTTTTGTTCGAGAAATCTTCTCTAAGGAGAGAATTATTTTGAATTATAAGTTAGTTAAATGCCTCATCGAAACCTGAGGAATTTTATGCTGATCCAATGGACTGATGAGCTTATTTCTTCTTTCCCTTCTTCTCGGACTCATATTTTTTCCTAAGGTACTTCCAGAGGTCTTCTACGTTTATTTCTTCCTCAACTACAGCTTCCTCTGGCTTCTTCAATTTTTCTTCAGTCTTCACCTTCTCTACCTTTTTAGGCTTCTCTATCTCTCCCTTCTTCGACTTTTCTTTGAAGTACTCCCAGAGAGATTCGACACTAATTTCCTCCTTTTCGAGCTTTATTTCCTCTGGCTTAATTTCTTCCCTTATTTTTTCGGGAACAATAGGTTTCTCAGGAAGTTCTGGCTTCTCTATTTCCTCAGGCTTTACTTCTTCAAGCACCGGCTCAGGTCTTTTTACCTCTACTTCTTTCTTTACTTCCTCCAAAATAGAGGGCTTTTTCAACTCTTCAGGTTTCTCTATTTCAGGTAATTCTTCCTTTGGTAAAAGCTCGGTTTCCTCTAGCTTCACTTCTTCCTTGACTTCTTCAGGTATTGATGGCTTCTCAGGAAACTCAATTATTTCTTCCTTCATCTCTTCTACAGGAGGTTTTAGCTCCTCTAATCCTTCTATTTTTTCTGGAAGGCCTAATACCTCAGCTTCTTCTTTCTCAGCCCCTTCTGGCTTTGCCTCTTCCTTAACCTCTTCTACCTTTACCTCAGGTTTCTCCATCTCTTCTGGCTTTATCTCCTCTAACAAGATTTCCTTCGGGATTTCCGGCTTCTCTTCTTCTTTTACTTCTTCCAATGCTGGCTCAGGCTTTGGTCTTTCCTGTTCCATTTCCCTCTTAATTTCTTCAAGGATAGATGGTTTCCTTGTCATTTCATGTTTTTCTACCTCTATTTTCTTTATTTCTTTAAGAAGAGGCTTCTTAGGCACTTTTAAACCTTCTTTTTTCACTGTTACGGGAATTTTGGGTTTCTTGGCCTTCATCTCTTTCTTAGCTTCTTCTATGAGGGCCCTAAGCATGGATGTCCTTACTTCCTTGACTTCCTTTAGAGGTGCCTTTTCAGGCCTTTCAAGCCTCGGTTCTTCTATCGGAGGTTTAGGTTCCTCCATCTCAACCTTTTCTAACTCGATAGGCTCTGGCCTCTTTAGCTCCTCTTCCTTAACTTCTGGAATGCTTGGTACTTCCTCCTCTCCTATCCTTTCAAGTTTTTCCTCCTTTATCTCTTCAAACAGAGGTTTAGGCCTTTCTATCGCTTCTTCTTCGAATTTTTCTATCGGAAGCTTCTCTACCTCTGGCTTAATTTCTTCCCTTATTTTTTCGGGAACAATAGGTCTCTCAGGAAGTTCTGGCTTCTCTATCGGGGATTTCTCTATTTCCTCGGGCTTTACTTCTACCTTAAGTTCTTCCATCGGAATTGGTATAGGTTCTTCAAACCTCTGCTCCCATACAGGATATTTCGGTCTTCTATGTCTTCCTCTTCCTCTCCTAACTAAAACTGCCACTAATCCTAGGAAAAATACCCCTCCTCCTATCAAGCCATAGGCCAATAGCAGCGTACTCTTGCTTATTGTAGGCAACCAAGGCGAAGGACTTGGTGTTGGTGAGGGCGACGGCGGGGGCGTAGTAGGTGGTAAAGTGGTTGGAGCTGGTGTTGGAGATGGAGGAGCTGTTGGAACTTCGGGTGCAGCAAGATCCTTCGGAAAGTCTAGTCCAGAGGCGTAGATGCTTACTTCTCCTGTCTTTACGTCAACCTTATAGATCTTTCCTCCAAAACCTGCTGCCACGTAAAGATAATCCCCTGCTACAATTATGCTCTCTATAGATCTCTCTTTAAGCTCAGCAACCAGTTTAAGGGACTTATTATAAATCCTGTTCCTAGTTGCTAGATAATAGTTTCCAGAGGTAAATGCAACGGCCTTTATCTCCTCCCCTAACTTGCTCTGTATATCTAAGGAGCTTCCCCAAATGTAATTTTTTAGAGATATGCGCATTATGATGCCGCTAGTCCCATCAAAAACGTAGAGCGTATCGTTCACGAAGTTTCCATCTACTACCTGCCTTTTGCCATCTACTCCCTGCGGTAAATTAATGGTCTTCAAAACAGCTCCATAGGAATTTAAGATGAATATCTTATCGAGATAATTGTCCAGTAAGGCTATTCTATCCTCTGGAAGGGCGATTATCTTCACAAATCCCTTCATTTCGGGCATCGTAATGTATCTGATTAATTTTCCTTCAAGGCTGTAGACCTTCACTTTCCCCATCTCAAGATCTGGTATGTAGATCTTGTCATCAAGCACATCTATCGAATTGTAACCCTTTCCAACTCCGCTGAAGGGAACTACCGAGCCGTTTGGAAATATTTTGAGTATATTTCCATTCCTCTGCACTACGTATAGGATAAACTGATTTTGTTCTTGCGCCAATACGAACCCTTGCGACGCCAGTAGTGCTGCCAAGGCCGTGCAGTATAGAACCCTGAAATGGTTCATCATTTCTTTTTTTTGGTTCGGAGGATAAAAACCTTTGTTTTTATGAGTTATTTTATCGCATAATTCACTTTGCGATCTAAGGGCAAATAAATGACGAAAATGAGTAAAATTGATTCTACTTAGGAGCCCTCTTCATCTCATTTCTCTCTTCCCCTTAGGAACACACCAGTTCGTTTTAGAAAAATAAGCTAACTTAGAATGGTTCTTTTTCACAAATTTCTTAAATATCTGTTAGCTGCAGTTTCTAGAAAAGGGCTCACAGGACTGAAGATTGAACTTACTCTGGAATTTTTAGACTTGAAGTTCTGTGAATGAGGCCTAAGAATGCTTAAATATCGAGACCGGGTGCAAAATATCTGTGTCAACCGATTTAAAGTCTAGAATAGCTAGATTTTCCAGGATTTTAGGACTTATTGGGCCTCTAGTAGCTTATGCCTTCATAGGAGTATCTATATACTTAAATCCCTGGTTTTCACTAGAAGGACATGCTTTAAGCGAGCTTGGAGACCTTAGAAAGAAGTATTGCAAGTATCCCTGGTTTTACAACCTTGGGCTGGAACTTTCTGGGATAATAATGGCCTTTTTTGCAGTTGGTCTCCTGCTTAAGAGTGAGAGGTTTTCGCAAAAATTAGCCTCAACCTTGATTCTGGCTGGATCAATTTCTCTGGCATTAATAGGATTCTTTCCAAGTGGAACTCATTTACATGGGCCTGTAACTGCTGCCTTCTACCTTCTAACACCTTTTGGCCTCTTCATGTTCGCATTAACTCTGCTAAGGAGGAACCTTCTCCTTTCGTTGATCATGGTCTTTACCATTGCATCTTCCATCGTGATGGCCTCTGTTCCCAGATGGCATGGAGCTGCTATCCCTGAGCTAATAGGAGCAGTTGGAATCACTATATGCATTTGGATCTTATGCCTAAATCAATTAAAGGTTGATAGCGAGCGCATTAGGAAGTCAACTCATTAGGTTTTTCACTGGACAGAAGATACTAGAACTCTCGAGAATATGAAATTAAAAGAGATCTGTTTTATTCCCCTCCGTACTTTCTTCTAAGCTCTTTATGTGTTTCTTCACTTATTCTACACTCTAGAAGAGCTTTTTCTAACTTTTCCATTCTTCCATCAACCTTAACTTCTTCTCTTGAAGTTGGCTTCCTCTTTTTCATTAAGAAGAAGGCTACCATGGCAATAACTAATACGATTGCAAGTATGGAGCCCATTAATGCTAGAGATCTACCCCTAGAGGTAGAAGAAGGTGAGGAAGCTGGAATTTCGCTCCTAATTGGTGCTGGGGTCGGGCTTCTGGTTGATGTTGGGATGGGAGTCAAAGCATAAGTCAACGACTCCTCGTATATCTCCTTGGCCAACCCTAGTTGCCTCTTCATCCAGATGTCCTTTAGCTCCTTGCAATACTCTGGAAAAACTTCAACCCTGCCGTACACCCCTTTAGCACCAGTTGTTTGAATAAGCATTCCTTTCACGTCTTTGAATGGAGAGCGGATTATGCCTATCGGTCTGTACGTTATCTCATCCATTTCTCTGCTACTCATCCGATGGAACACTTTCACAATAATATTTCTTCTTAAAAGCTAAGTCCTTCAGAACTGATGAAAAGGCCAATTTTCGTTCAATAAAAAGGGTCCCTAGCCGGACTATGAGATATGCTCTTTTCCTTAACAGAGTGGAATTAATGTATGGCTTGAGCCTTGGAAGGGTATGGGGTCTCACTTAGGGCCAAAAATTCCCCATTTTAATTAAGTTTAAATGCGAAAGCTCCCTTCATGTAATTTATGGAGGCAAAGAAACTTGCGCTTCTCCTTTTTCTCCTCACAATCTTTGCTGTCTTAGCGCTTTTCATCTACAAGACCAAGAGAGTTCCCCCAAAGATAGAACTAGTGAGCGTAAGCAAGAGGAATATAACAAAAGTGGATGACAAAACCGTGATAATAGTGGAATTTGGAGATGAATTCGAAATTACCCTCAAAACTTCGCCAAAATTTGCAGGAAAGGAAATTCGTAGTTTTTGCGACTCAGTTAACTTCACTCAAGAACATCCCTACAAAGGAAGGGAGTGTGGAGGATATGGAATTGTGGATGATCGGGGGTATTGTGTATCAAGGGGATGGGTTGCTGAAACCCCGCCCGGATGGGTAATCGGCCTGAAGTTCTACCTAATTGATAGGGGTGAGAGGATAGAGGAGAGCGAATTGGAGATCTACGTTAAGGTTAAGGAACTTCCACCGGCAAAGATAGAGTTGGTGAATGTAAGCAGTGGGGACATAACCACAATCGATAACAAAACCGTGATAGAAGTTGTGGCGGAAACATACTTCAACATAACGTTCAAGACTTCCCCAAGATTTGCAGGAATGGGCATTGTTTGCTACTGCGACTCAATTAATTTCACCCTCATACATCCCTACAAAGGAAGGGAGTGTGGAGGATATGGAATTGTCGACGATCAAGGGTACTGCATATCAGATGGCTGGTACGCAGATGCGCCGCCAGGATGGATTATGGGCCTAAAGTGCTATCTTGAGGATTGGAGGGGGAGGATAGAGATGAGCGAATTAGAAATTTACATTAAGGTAGTTGAGCGTCCTTGATTAGAATCTAATCAAAAATTGGGCTAATAACTGATGAGATTGCTTAAAGCAAGATCAAACGTGCTTCGTACCAAATTAAGTATAGGCCTGTGGCTAGCAGTATCAATCCAGTTGCTCTATCAACGTAGTGCATCAAGTTCATGAATTTTCTGGAAATTATTCCACCAGATATTGAAGTTAGAACCGAAATAGGGATCATTAGGGTGATCATTCCAAAAAAGTAGGAGGTAAGGGAGAGAATCGCAAAGCTCGAGCTGAAGGCAGCAGATCCCGATATCTGATTACTATCACCAAAAATATTGGGAGAGAACAGCCCATGGCTGCAAGGGCATAACCTATTCCGTAGAGGAAGGGCCCAAGACTTTTTCCCTTTTTCTTATGGAGTAAGTGAGATGCTCTGAGGAATACGCTGAAGGACTTGTTCATTCCTGCGAGATAAAATGCCCCTAATGCTGAGAAAACAGTTCCAACCCCTATGACAAAATAAGGGATTACCTTACCGATCTGTATTAGAGCAAAGGAGATGAGAGATCCAGCTATAACCAGCACAACTAGGAAGCCAAGGCTGGTGATGAGACCAATTTTTATCCCATTCAGGACTAAGGAGATGGTCCTTTTAGATCTCTCTTCCCTTCTTAAGAAATAGGAGATGTAAGAAGGAAGCATTGGAAAGGAGCATGGAGACAGGAAGGTGAACACGCCCGCTGTGTAAGCGAAGATCAGGAAAGTTAAGTCCATAGGGGTGAGATCACCTCTTCAATAGGACTTTTTCTTTGCAGGGGCTTCTTTGGCATCCCCTTGGAAGTCACATCTTTACCCCTGTTATCTCTTCCAGGTTCCTTCTAAGCCTATCAGGCATAATTCCTGCTCTTGCAGCCTCCTCCCTTATCTTCTGGACTATCTTAGGGACATCTATCTTCATCGGACAGTGCTCCTTGCATCTTCCGCACATCGTACATGTGTAAGCAATTGGAGCTGCCCTTTCCAACCCGCCAAGCAAGAACCTTGTGAGCGGAGCTCCTATTCCTCCCATGTAGATGTACCCAAAGTTGCCAGCAACTAGAGGGTAGACCGTGCAGTTGTACATGCATCCACCGCATCTAAGGCAATAAAGAGCTTGGCGATAAACTGGATCTTTTATCATCTCCTTCCTTCCATTGTCAAGCAATATTACGTGGTACTCCTTTGGACCATGCGCTCCGTAAGTTGTCTGCTTCTCTATGTCCCCTGTCTTGCTAGGACAGCTTATCATGCTCACATAGGCTGGTGCCTTATAGTTTGCATATCTGGCTGTTACCTCAACGGCGATCATAGCATCGATTAAGGATGGGACAAGCTTCTCGATTCCAGCCACTACTATGTGCTTTTCGGGGAGACCTGTAACTAATCTTGCGTTTCCTTCGTTCTCTATTATGAAGACTGAGCCTGTTTCAGCTGCTATAACGTTTGCACCGCTTATTCCAACCTTCGCCTCGAAATACTTCCTTCTTAGGAGCTTCCTTACCTCCCCAACTAGAACAGATATGTCTGGTGGAAGCTTCTTTCCAACGGCTTTTGATATAACTTCTGCAGCCTTTTCCCTTGGTACGTGTATGGCTGGGGATAGTATGTGCATTGGCTTGCTCTTAAGCTGCTGTATTATGAACTCTCCAAGGTCGGTTTCGTAGACCTCGCATCCCATCTCCTCAAGTCTTGGGTTCATGTGAAGCTCTTCGGAAGTAAGACTTTTGGACTTGACCACTATGTCTCCTGGCTTAACTAGGTCTCCTATGTAGTCCATCGCATCATCGGGAGTTTTTGCTAGGTAGAAGTGGCCCTTCATGTCCTCTATCATGTCCCTTGCCTGAGATATCAGCTCGTCGATGTGGAGCAGGGAGTACTCTTTTATCTCCCTTAACTTCTCCGCTAGCTTGATGGTATGAGGGAAAAGCTTTAGGGCCGTTTCAGTGTTTCTTCTATAGGATTCTACAGCTCTAGAAAGTGCCAATCTTAAAAATCTGTCCGAAGAAGCTTTACTTAGCTGTCTGATATAATCCATGTAGATCTTTTCCATTTCCTCTTTCTCGATGATGACCATAAGATCATATCACCCCTCAAGTGACATCTCTATGAGCTGGGCCATGTTGATCACCTTCAAGTTCGTCCTCAACTGCTTGTTTCTTAGATAACGAATTCCCGCCCTTAAGTTAGAGATGCACTGTGGACAACCAGTTACAATGGCATCTAGATCTTCTGGCACTCTATCTTCCTCCTCAAGCTTCCTTGTTGCTATTTTGGCTGCCAATGACGGGAAGAATGCGGAAAGAAGGCCACCTCCACCACAGCATATGGCTTTCTCCCTCTCATACCTCTGCCTAAATATCTCAATGCCAGGGATGAAAGAAAGGATTTCTCTAGGCTCATCATAAACGCCTGAGTGTCTTCCAAGCTCACAAGGGTCATGATACATAATCTTCATCCTTACCTCTTTCTTAGGAGCCAGCTTTCCCTCTTTAAGGAGCCTAAGGAAAAACTGGCTGGTATGAAGAACCTCCGGCCTTAAATTCTTTCCAAGTTCTTCCGGATAGATCTGCTTAAACATCCTATAGCAGGCTGGACAAGGCGTTACTATCAACTTGTATTCTGATAAGACATCTTCAAGCTCATCTGCACGTTCTTTTGCCATTTCAACGCGACCAGCTAGGAAAATTGGAAGATAGCAACACCCCTCTTCATTCAAGGTTTCGAAATCGATCCCAGCAGTCTTTAAGACCGAAATTATGCTCTCTTTCTCGGAAACAAGGCTTTTCCTGTAGACACATCCAAGCCATAGGAGAATATCGCTTGTCATCTTTGGACACCGAAGGGTAAGAATCTCACCATTGGAACCGTTATAATTTTTTACCGTATTCCTCAAGAGTTAGGCTATCCTGATTATCAGTCGGCTTTCCAACATGGCTCCTCTATGCCCTAAATTCCTTTTATCTAGGGATAAGTCATTTTTACGTCTCTCGAGTAATCTTAGGATACAAAGCATGATCTACCCTAAACAAAAAGTAGGAGGGATAGATTGTAAGATTCAATCTACAATCCTAGGACTTGTTGGTAGCCCAGCAGGTCAAGCAACTCATGCCCTGAGTAATTGAACACTATTATCCTCTCTTCCCCCTCTCTTTTAGCTTTAAGAGCCTCATCTATGGCTGCTTTAACTGCATGTGATGTTTCTGGAGCAGGTATAAGCCCTTCAAGCTCTGAAAAGAGCCTTGCTGCCCTAAAGACATCCTCCTGGGGATATGCAATGAACTCTATGATCCCTTCTTTAGCAAAGAAACTGTTGGCGCTGCGTCATGATATCTAAGTCCTCAAGCATACATGCTGGAGGTACGAAGTCGCAGCTCGAGGTAAACATCTTAATTAGAGGAGTCGTCCTTCCTGCATCGCCAAAATCATATCTATATTCCCCTTCGTCATTGAGGGGCATACAACCGGTTCTACGGCTATGAACCTTGTTCCTCTTTCCTCCCCCTTAGCACTCGGCCTATTGTGGGAAAGGTAGTTGAACAGAACATAAAAGGCGAGCAATGTGCCATAGAGGTGTACAGCAAGCTGCTCGAGTTCACCAAGGGCGGGGACGCTATCACATATAACATGATACTTGAAATTCTTGAAGATGAAGTAAAGCATGAGAACGAACTTCTTGCTATATTGGAAGATTTAGAGGCAATTAAGATGAAATAGATCGGTGAAAAGGTTTTGACTAAGTTAATGCAGGTTTACAAATGTAACATATGTGGAAATATAGTTGAGGTCTTACATGAAGGAGCAGGAACTCTTGTGTGTTGTGGTCAGCCGATGGAACTCCTCAAAGAAAAGACGGAAGATTTAGGGCTTGAAAAGCATGTTCCAGTAGTGGAAAGAATTGAAACAGGAGTTAAGGTAAAAGTTGGTTCAGTTCCGCACCCTATGGAAGAGAAGCATTACATAGAGTGGATAGAAGTTATCGCAGATGGCAGAGTTCAAAGGAAGTTCATGAAACCGGGAGGAAAACCTGAAGCGGATTTCAATATAGAAGCAGAGGGTTTAGTGGTAAGAGAATATTGTAACATCCACGGGCTTTGGATAGCAAGAAAGTAGGTCATTTTTCGCACTAAAGGGTTTTTGTCCCTCCCTTTTTCTTTTATGGATCCATCGTTAAGCGAGTTATGGTTTAGGAAGTTTTTCTAGGGCCCAATCAATGTTCAATTCGTACAATTTTTCCTCCTTTGGGACCCCGTTCTCGTCCCAACCCATCATATAGTAATAAAGCTTTATTGCCTTTTTTAGTTCTGTTGGATTTAGAGCCGTGTTTGAAAGAGCTCCACTCCTATGAGGCTTGAAGAACCTGTCAGGAAGCCAATCTTCATCGCCCTTGAAACCTCTCATAACGTTAATCACTCTTGCAAGCGTTGTTGCCCTTTCAGCTGCTTTTAACAGCTCCCAGGCTGTCGTGTTCCAGCCAGTAATAGCTCTGACTATCTCCACTTTTTGCTCGACATTAAATGGCATGAACAAGCATATTGGTAACAAGTTATTCAGAACTCTGTAATTGACATAATAGTAGAAAGTTCTAACCTTCTTAGGACCAAGATCTTCGATAGATGGAATTTCAAGTATACCAAGAGACCTGAGCTCATTCGCTATTCTCTCAGAATTTAGGGCAGTGTCGTGCATGTTGTGACAATGGTCAGCACCTGTTGGTGAAACGGCATATCCTAATCCAAGCCCCCTCTTCAACCTTGGCTCGTGCATTGGAACCTCCTGACCCTTAACCTGAATTGCAAACTTCTCTGCTCCACGGTCAAGCCTCTCAGCTGCCCTCTTTGAGCCCTCTGCAAGCAAGTCTCCTATACCATCCCTCTTCCCAATCATCTCGACTAACTTGACCATTGCATCAGCGTTCCCGAATGAGAGTTCGATCCCTCCGGTGTCCTCCTTAGTAATTATCCCCTTCTCAAAGCACTCCATGGCAAAAGCGATAGTAGCTCCTGTCGATATTGTGTCCATTCCATATGCATTGCACAGCTGATTAGCTTTGCATATGGCTTCAAGCTTGTCAACTCCACAGTTGGACCCTAATGAGGCAAGGGCTTCATATTCCGGACCTCCATAAGCAGGATCAACGTTCCAAGGCTCTCCTATTTTTACGACTTTCTTACATGCTACTGGACAGGAAAAGCAAGTATCCATCCTGATTCCGTACTTCTTCTTTAGTGTTCTAGCATCTATCTCCATGGCATTTGGGAAAGGATCCCCTCTGAAGTTGTTTATCGGAAGATTACCGGTTTGTAATCCTATGTCCATCATAGCCCCAGTTCCATAGAGATGAAGGTTTCTGACCAGTCTTTCGACATTTTGAGCAAGCCAAGTGGATAGTTCCCTTAACTTCTCAGGATTAGCAACGCTTGTTGGCCTAGATCCTCTTACTGCCACAGCTTTCAGCTTCTTAGACCCCATTACAGCTCCCAGACCTGTTCTTCCAGCAGCTCTGGTTATATCATGCATAACACAGGCGAATCTCACCAATTTCTCTCCAGCCGGGCCTATTTGAGCTATCCTTATCTTCTCATCCTCAAGCTCCTTCCTTATCGTTTCCTGCGTCTCTTTTGTCTTCATTCCCCACAAGTGGGAGGCATCCATTATCTCAGCCTTTCCATCACGAATCCACAAATAAACGGGTTTCTCAGAGGCCCCTTTTATCACAATCGCGTCGAAACCAGCCTTTTTTAGCTCTGCTCCCCAATATCCTCCGGCCTCTGCTTCTCCATATCCGCCTGTTAGGGGTGAAATGCCTCCTACGCTGTGTCTTCCAGCCCCTGGGATCGGATTGCCCGTAACCGCTCCTAATGCAAATATAAGCAAGTTCTCTGGACCTAACGGGTCTGTTTTCGGATCAGTTTCCTTTAACAGGTAGTAGGCTATGAAACCCCTTCCACCAATGTAGCGACGGTAAAATTCCTCATCAGGCTCCTCAATCCATGTTTTACCCTCAGAAAGGTCTACTCTAAGGATTTTCCCGCTATATCCGTACATTTTGTTATCTACTACTCTAATTACTTAAATTCTTAAATGATGAGTGGCGCATGAGCTTTTATCAAAAAGGCTACTATTTGATTCTAGTAAAACCAAGGATATTGTAATCTTAAGTTCCTTACTCTAAAAAACATTGACTTAGCACATCGATGATATTAGAGTACATAGCTTGCACTCCTCTATATCGATCCTATGATCGAACTCCTTATGCAACTTACACATAAGGCCCTTTTTTCTAACAGCTCTGCAAACATCGCAGAACTTGATCACAAAATCCCTATACGTCATCTGCTTGGTTGCAAGGGATCTGGCTATATCGTCAACCATGGCTGAAATCTCTTCCTCTCCCTCTAAGTCTATTGCTCTTCCCCTCAGCTTCCTACTATAAAGGCTTATTGCTGGCTGACTCACTCCAAGGAGGCTTGCAGCTTCGATTTGCTTTAGCCCGTGATCTTTAACCAATCTCTTGGCGATCATAGCCCTAATAACTGGAAGTACGCATTTTACTGCTACTTCACATGGAACCAGCAGGTATATCCCCTGGTAGATAATGAAAAAACGATAAATATAACTGTTATTACCATGGTTATAGATGTAACTTGATGAAGTTCACCTGTCCTGGCTTGGATAACTTCGTAAGACCTAAACCAGAGTACATACTTTGCCCAAATTGTGGAAGTGAAGTTGAAATATGGACGGATGAGGAAGAGACAGTTTGCGAGAACTGCAGTGCAAAGATATCGAGGAAAATGTTGTCATGCCTCGAGTGGTGCAAGTATGCAGATAAGTGTAAGGAGATAATAGCAGAAATTAAGAGAAATAGACTAGGGTAGGCTACAGCAAACTCTGATAATTGCAGTGATGACAAAGCTTTCTTATCAGCATATGAGAAAGGGTTGTAGAAGATAAAGGAGGAGAAGGGCTTCTTCAACTTTAAGCAAGGTTATATTTCCGATCACTCTATTACAAATGGATGATAGAGGGCAGAGTCCTTAGAAGGTTCGATCCCTGGCATGGAAGCCTCTGCACATGCCCGATCAAGTATTCCCTCAGCCCTTACACTGGATGCGGACACTCGTGCCTCTACTGCTATATCAGTGCTTATATAAGGGATCCTTTTAGGCCAAGGCCTAAGAAGGATTTCCTAAAAAACCTGAAGAAAGATCTTAAGAGGATTAAGCCTGGATATCTTGTTTCGATAAGCAACAGCTCAGACCCATACACCCCTCCAGAGGAGGAGTTAGAGCTGAGCAGAGCAGCCATAAAGCTCTTGCTTGATTCTGGCTTAAGGGTTCTGATAGTGACGAAATCAGATCTAGTTGTCAGAGACATAGATGTCCTTTCAAGGGGTAGCTCAGCTGTTTCCATTACAATTACAACAATGGACGAGGAGGTTGCAAGGAGATTAGAGCCAAGAGCGCCATCTCCGGATAGGAGGATGAGAGCCCTTGGAAAGGTATCATCAGCAGGGATTCCAGCAATATTAAGGCTCGATCCAATAATTCCTGGCTTAAATGACTCTGAACAATCAATTTCAGAGGTTATAAGTGAAGCAAAGGAAGCTGGAGTGCTTCATGTAGTCTCTTCCACCTATAAGGCTAGAGCTGATAGTATAAGGAGAGTGCTGTCGTCTTTTCCCGAGCTTAATGGGCTAAAAGAGCTTTACAGAAAAGGAGAGAGAGTTGGAGGCTACATGTATCTCCCATATAAATTAAGAAAGGAGATTTTAGAGAGGGTAAGGGCCTTAGCGAATCAAGCAGGCATGACTTTTGCAACCTGCAGGGAAGGAATGCCTGAGCTAAATTCTAGAGGCGTTTTTTGCGATGGATCTCATCTAACCTTAAAAGGGACTTTATTGACTTCTTGAAATTGGGCTCTCAGGAAGTTTTTAGGGCTGGTTGAAGAGGGATGAGTAATGAAAGTTATAGAAGAGAGAACGATATATTCTGGCAAGATATTCGATTTGAAGGTTCATAAACTCGAGATAGCTTCTGGCAAAGTGATTAGGAGGGAATTCGTCGATCATCCAGGGGCTGTTGCAATAATTGCTATTGATAGGGAAAAATACTCTTGGTCAAGCAGTACAGGCATCCAACCAGAGGATGGTTGGTTGAAGTGCCAGCTGGCACCCTTGAGGATGGCGAAAATCCGGAACATTGCGCTAAAAGAGAACTGGAAGAGGAAACAGGTTACAGAGCTGAGAGCGTTAAGGAGGTCTTCAGCGCTTACGTCGCTCCTGGATACAGTAGCGAGTTCATTCATTTCTTTTTAGCAGAAGGTCTTCAGAGGGGGTCTCTTTCCCCTGAGGAGGACGAGATAACTCAGGTTATTTGGTTAGATCTGCCTGAAGCCCTAAAAATGGTAGTTGAAGGGGAAATTAGAGATCTTAAAACAATTTCAGCCATCCTTTGGGTTTCTAAGTTTAAGTAGCCCTTTAGCTAGCAGAATTGAAGCTCCAATCCCTTAGTCGAAAGGTTCTATCAGAACTTATCATAGAATGAGATAGGCTTAGATCATGTCCATGTAATACAGGAGGTTTGTGAAGTACTCGAATGCCTCCCTTGCCGCGTGTTCTGCAACATTATGATATGGATCGAGTTCAACTGTTAGAAAATCGTCGTATCCCGAGTATTCTAGAACCTTCAAGGCAGAAGCGAAGTCGATCTCGCCCTTTCCTGGCATAAGATGGAAGTGCCTTCTGTCAACCTGATCCGAAACATGTACGCTTGCAATCCTGTCTTGAAACATCCTACTTACCTTTGGTAGGCTTTCTCTAAATGCATGAATGTGATTAAGGTCTATTATGACCCACAACTCTGGGAACTCCTCAATAACCCTCTTGACATCCTTGCTATAAGAAGATAGGACGCAAGGCGCCGGAGCTTGGTCAAACTTTGGCTCAGGTTCTATTGCTAAAGAAATCCCTCTCTCCCTAGCATACTCAAGTAGCTTAGCGAATGTCAAAATAGTCTCGTCCCACATGGGCCCCAAATCGTTTCTAGATCTTATGGGAAGACCTGGACCTATGTTAACGAATCGAGCTCCTATACGAGAAGCCATTTCTATCCTCTTTTTAGTAAAGTTTGGATCTGTGTAAGGATTTCCGCCTTGAACGCAGAAGACCTCTAAGTCTAGGGAGGAAGCCATGTCAAATATCTCATCTCCCTTCCCTTTGCTGATGTTGTGAAAGCGAGATATCTCTACTCCCTTATATCCTATCTCTGAGATCAGTTCCATTGCTGCATTCAAACTAAGATCCATAAAAAGACCAGTGTTTATGCCTATTTTCAAATGAACCACACTCCAAAGTCTTGCAAATGATCCCTTGAAGATCTAAAAATTTTCATCATTTATAGGCTCAAAAAGCTTGTTTTATCCCTGAAAGATCATCCCGAAATCATCAGGCTTGCTAGCTCCTTTAAATCAGAGACCTCCACAACCTTTATGTCGTAACCGTTTTCTTTAAGATATTGTTCCAAAGAAACTACCCTCTCCTCATACCTTGTTATGTAAAATCCTGGAGCTATTTTCTTAGTTATTGGAATCATAATTATGACCCTTGATTGTCCTGGAGGGACCGCAAATATCTTCGCTCCCATTTCTGCTGCTGCACGGGCTTTTTCAGGCACCCCACCCACCCTTCCTATGGTCCCATCTGGATAAATTACCCCAGTAGCCATGACATCCGATCTAACTTTCTTCCCATTTACTGCAGCCAAAATAGCTATAGCCAAGGGAGCCCCTGCGCTTGGACCATCAACTATTTCTACCTCTTCCTGAGCCCTGATTGTTACGAAGACATCAAATCCTTTCAACGACTCGCCGGTTAGGGATTCAACAGCCGAGATTGCGTTGTTTAAACTACTCTGAAGATCAATTCCTATGTAAGGAGTAGTTTTTACATAAACCCCCCCTTCTCCGGGCCTTATCTCCACCTCTGCCTCCATCACAACCCCTTCCATCTTCTGATCCCACCAAGGTCCTATGGTCCGCACTGCAACAACTGAGACAGTAGCATTTCCAACAACGGCTCCCACTCCCTCATAATTTGCTGAAGTAGATTTCTCCAACATTTTCCTGTAGTAGGATATTTGAGAGGATAGCATTCTAAGCGAGTTGTTTAATTGAGCAACCTGTTGAGAAAGAGCTTTGTTCTCCTCGCTTAGATCATTTATCCAGCTCATTAGCTTAGTGTTTGTCCTATACGCGTCTATATAAAGGGTTATCAGTACACCATTTGCCGCCAAACTTGCTATTAGGAGAAGCGCAATTCCCTTGCCTCTCATTTTGATCAATTCTAATTTCTAGAAGGGTGTAAAATCTTTACTATATGCTATAGGAATCCCTTAATAGCATCCGACGGAGGGCATCTGAAATGCTTAAATGGATAAGAAAAGGAGAAATAGCATGCTCTTCGATGCCTAACAATGAAAAAGACCTTCTTCGTTGGTTAAATGCTGGAATAAGGGCAGTAGTTGTCCTGATTGAGGACCACGAGCTCACTTTCACCTGGAAGTCAATAAGTCAATATTTAGATGAGCTCAGGGAGCTGGGTTTTGAAGTCTATCACTCTCCTATTAGAGATTTTAGCGCACCTAGCCTTGATCAGTGTCTAAAAATCCTTTCTTGGATTTCGAAGAGAGTTTCTGAAGGTAAGCCTGTGCTAATCCACTGCAGGGGAGGAATAGGTAGAAGCGGAACCATAGCTGCATGCTATCTCATCTATAGGCACAGTTTGACGCCTGATGATGCTCTATTATATGTAAGAAAGAGGATTCCCTATGCTGCGGAGGCTCCTCCTCAAGAAACCCTAGTTAAAAGGCTTTATGACTTCCTCAAACACCAAAAGGCGATGGATCCTTAGATTTAGGTCCCAGCCCTCCAGCTCTTAAGGTACTCTTCCTGTTCCCTTGTAAGCTGATCTATCCTAATTCCCAGTGATTCCAGCTTTATCTCGGCTACCCTCCTATCTATCTCCTCAGGGAGCTTGTAGACTCTTGGTTCCATTTCTTCATAATGTTCCTTTATGTACTTCGCAGCTAGGGCCTGCAGGGCGAAGCTCATATCCATTATCTCGGCAGGATGACCATCAGCAGCTGCTAAGTTAACGAGCCTTCCTTCTGCGAGCAGATATATCCTCCTTCCATCTGACATCAGGTACTCAGTGACGTTTTCCTTAGGCTCCCTTACCTCCTTCGCTAGCGACTCCAGGTCGGGTTTGCTTATCTCAACATCGAAGTGACCTGCATTTGCGAGTATGGCGCCATCCTTCATGAGCTTGAAGTGTTCTCCTCTAATTACGTTTATGTTTCCGGTGGCTGTGATGAATATATCCCCAATCTTTGCTGCCTCAAGCATCGACATAACCCTGAAACCATCCATTCTAGCCTCCAGAGCTCTTATCGGATCTACCTCTGTCACTATTACGTTTGCTCCTAGGCCCTTGGCTCTTATAGCTAAGCCCCTTCCCACCCAGCCATATCCTACTATGACCACATTCTTCCCTGCTATGAGAAGGTTTGTAGCCCTCATTATTCCATCAAAGGCAGATTGTCCCGTCCCATACCTGTTATCAAACAGGTACTTGCACTTCGAGTCATTTACCGCTATCATCGGGAACTTTAGAATTCCCTCCTCCTCCATGGCCTTGAGCCTGATCACCCCGCTTGTTGTCTCCTCGCTTCCGCCAATTATGTTTGGAATGAGTTCTTTCCTCTCTTTGTGCACTAATGCCGTTAGATCTGCTCCATCATCTAGTATTACATTCGGTCCTATATCTAGAGCTCTGTGTAGGTTCTCATAGTACTCTTCCCTTGTCATCCCATGCCAAGAGTAGACCCTAATCCCCTCCTTAGCAAGGGCTGCGCATACATCGTCTTTCGTTGATAAGGGATTGCTTCCAGCCAATGAGACTTCGGCGCCACTTGATTTCAAAACCAAAGCTAAATATGCAGTTTTCATCTCCAAATGAAGGCAGCACGCTATCTTTAATCCCCTTAAGGGTTTTTTCTCCCTGAATTCTTTTTCTATGCTGTTAAGTACTGGCATGAACCTAGAAACCCAATCTATCCTCCTCTTTCCCTCAGGAGCAAGGGATATATCCTTAACCTTGAACATGCTCACCATATGAAATGAGCACACAGACAATTTTTCGTTTTCTAAAGGCCAAGTGAATGAAAGTTGAAAAAGCAAAATAAAGCGGAAATATGGAGAACAAAGATCTTATGGCTATATGCGGGCTCCAATGTAAAATTTGCGCAATATATTTGGACATATAAAGATCGAAAAGCTTTAGCAAGAATTGGCAGAAAAGTATGGATGTCCCAAAAAGAAGCCAGATGCGAAGGCTATTAAGCATTAGATGTTTTATAAATGGAATCATGAGGAAGAACAGTAAGTTTGCTTGAAAAATCGATGGAAAACAAGGTAAAAATGAGGTTCCTTGTCCTCTTTAGAAAAATTTAATGAGGAAATGAAGTTAAAATAGTTCTAAAATAATGATATAGGTCCTTACTGAATTCTCATTTTACCATCTGAGTTTCTATCTTATAGAATTTCTAGCTCGACCCTTTAGGCATGAGATTTGGTTTAATTTTTTGAAAACAATCCAAGGTAATTATGTCAAAAAGATGTTCCATGGAATTCCACAATTTTCAAAAAAATTCCGCGGTGTTCTAAAAATATATCAGACTCCCTATAATTAGCGTGAGGGCTGAGGGATTGGTTGAGGAAATGAATATGATGCCCTTTCCAGAGATCGTCTTTGCTTTCATTCACAGGATAACACTTGAAAGAAGGTTCAAGACACTTCTTAGAGTAGAAGAAACGATGAAATTTAGGGGCATACGTTTTTTAGGGGGCGCTGGGACCAACCCTAAGGAGGCTGATAGTAAAAATCGTCTATCCATCCTTGCAAACGTCTTAGAGAAGCTTAGTTTTCATCGTTCGATAGGGTAGAAGTGTGCAAATGCTCATTTTATCCCTCGGCCCGATGACCTCCCCCCTCCTTTTTTCTTTTCTCTTTTTTATTCTTTGGACCAATGTAATAGATTTTCTTTCTGGAAAGCATGAGAAAAAGGTTTAACGTCCTTAAGGTGAGAAAACATATCGTATGTCGATTATGAAGACTTGAGGGTCGGGACACCTCCCTAAACATCCGCAATAGCTGAAATATGGAAAAGGATCCTTTTTAGTATGGGTTGGTATGTAGCTTGCATATATGAAGTAGATTTCATCATTTAGAGGTAATTTAGAGAAGCTTAGGTTGCAGTTTCCCATCCAGAGGGTGTTGATCACCCCGCACCCGCCTTTACATTTTTCTGGATTTTTTGCAGGCTCACATCCTGGGAAATTTATTAAGCCATTTGTTTTGCCCATTTCTCCATAGAAGTACATCTCCCTCATGTAGTGGATGTCACAAGCCGCCAGTTCAGAAGGACCTCTATCTCTGCAACCTGATAAAATGCCAGTTGAACAAGCTCTCCAAAACCACCACTTGTAATTGAACCTGTGGTTGAAGACACAGATCCAGCCGTGGTAGATCCTATCCCTGACCCAGTTTCCCTCTCCATATCCTTCGGTAACGACTCCAGAGACATCTTTACCCTCAAATATTGCTTTGGAAGAGTTCAAAAGGAAGATTAATTGCTCCTCGTCCAACGAAGGAGGAGCCTTTACGAACTTCGCCCTTCCCTCGGATGGTTTGATCCATACTGAGATGTTTCTGCTTTCAAAAACGCCTATGAGCTCCAATGCTTTTGCTTCATCTCCTTTATCAACGATGCAAAATATCTTGGAAGGAACCGAATATCTTTCAATTTCTTCCGCCAGCATCGTGACATAACATGGGCAGACATCGCTCAAGATGTTCCAAACTACCTCCATTTGATAGCCCTTTTCCCACAACCTCTCAACGTTTGTCATGAGTTCCTTTATCTCATCCTTGGTGTAAATTGCAGGAGGTATTCCGATGACTATGGCCTCAGGTTCATATCCCCTTGTCTCCTTGAACCTCCTTATCTCAGTCTTTATTTCCTCCTCTTTTGGAAGAAGCGCGAGGAATACTTCCTTAAGCTCTGATGGAAAGGGTGGGGTTTGAATGGAGTAATTTTCCTCGGGATAAGTTTTGGTTCGGCCTTTCTCAGGAGAATGAGGGAAATCATTATGTCCTAAGGATAAAATGGAATAAGCTATAAGTCCGAGTAGCAGGATCAGAAAGAGCAAGGTTGTTAGGGACTTTCCTCTTATCAAGGTACATCTCATTAGGATGTTCCTAGAATAAATGAGTTACGGAATTACTTGCCTATTTTAGACTAAAATGAATCCAAAACGTTCTAAGGTTCTGTTGTTGCGAATTAAGGGGGTGTGATGAAAAATAGCTTGGTCCTTGAACTTGCGAAGCACAGAAAAACCGTTAGAACATTCTCAAAAAGTTCAGTGGACTTAAAAGAAGTTCTTTTAGCGTTAGAAGCTGCCTGTCAAGCCCCTTCAGGTGGAAATTCTCAGCCGTGGAGGTTTGTAATAGTTAAGGATCCTAAAAGCAATAAGAGGATAAGGGAGAAATGTGGAAAAGCGGAGAAAGAGTTTAATTTCAAGGGCAAAGAGGGTGTCCCCAGCTATCAACAACCTCTTTTCCTTGAGAAATAGGCAGATGTTTCCAGATGTATGACCTGGAACATGGATCACACTTGTTCCTTCACAATATGGTAGGGTCTGCCCATCTTTAAGCACTACTTCAAATGACGCTCCCGTAATTTCTTCAATGGCAGTTGCATCCCCTAAGGGGATGCAACTCGGAAGCCACACTCTTTCCCTAGTCTAGAAAGCCCTCCTATGTGGTCTCTGTGGCGATGAGTTATCAAGTAAATTTCAACATCCTTTGGGTTTTTGTTGAGGTTCTTTATGTGGTTAAGTATGGTTTCAGCATCTTCTTCGGATCCTCCAGTATCTACTAGGGCGAGAGCTTCGCTGCAAGTAAGAAAAATGCTTTCACGCGGGTGAGGGGGATTGGATGTACGTCCTCAAATGTTGCTGGCATAGGATGTGTAGGGGTTGCTATATTCTAAGGTTTATCCGAGTTGAGCTAAAGGTTTTGTTTGCTAGAAAAATTTGGGTCGCTTAGCATTTTTCATCAGATACATATAGCATACATAATGTAGCGGTTTCTCATGCTTATTGAATGAAGGGTGCAGGGTAACGTGGGTAAAACAAGGACTCAGTTCATTACCACGCTATTTTTGGCAATAAAATGGTCATATTAGCCGTTTTTGGCTTTATTACCTGAGTAGGGCACTTTAATCATTGAGAGTTTAGACGTAATCAGAGATCTTCTTGTTTTTGTCCTTGTCAAGGTTTCTAACATATTCTCTACAATATATCCTCATTTGTCTTAAATCAAGTTCTTTGCTCATCAACATAAAAAAGGACAACACTTGCTATCCAGAAGCGCTAAGCCAGTCTTAATAGAAGAAAATAGCTCTAACAAACTCATCTCATGAACTTTAATTTTTGATGACAAAAATTGGCCATTCTTGACTAAATTTTTGAAAGCAGGGTCTTAGCCAGATTCTTGCATCTACCCTCTATTTTTAACTATTCATTAGCTAACCAGCCCAGATATTTTTTGAGGAGTTTTAAGGCCGCTTCCCGTCAAAGGTACTATGACAAGCTCGTCTTTATCGATTAATCCTTCTCCTATAAGCTTCTCTAACCCAGCAAGGGATGTTGCAGAAGTGGGTTCTACAAAGAGACCTTTTTCTGCAAGCTTTTTCCAATTTTCTCTTATTTCAGAATCTCCGACGGCCAAGGCTTCTCCTCCTGTCTCTTGAATCGACCCAATCATTTCGTTTAGCCTTGGAGGATCGCTTATCATTATGCCTTCAGCTAGTTTGGAGCAGCCTTCGCTTTCTTCTACTCCATGTAATCGATCAACAAGAGGAGAACAGCCCTTTGCCTGAATTCCATATAGTCTGGGCAAATTATCAATCAAATCAAGCTCTTTTAGCTCTGAAAATCCTTTGTAAGTCCCCAACAGCAAGGTTCCATGACCAACTGGCAGTACTATGGCATCAGGCTCCTTAAAGCCTATTTGCTCCCAGATTTCGAAAGCAAATGTCTTGGTGCCCTCGAGGAAGAAAGGGTTCCACACATGGCTTGCGTAGAAAGCCCCTTTTTCAGCTTCCTGCATTGCAAAGAGCGCTGCATCTCTCCTTGATTCTTTCACAATAACTTCTGCTCCATATGCCCTTATTTGAAGCAATTTAGAACCCGAAGCATAGGAAGGTACAATGACTTTGCAGGAAATTCCTGCCTTTGCACAATAAGCAGCAACGGAAGCTCCAGCATTGCCTGATGAGTCCTCTACAGCACTTTTAACTCCCATAAGCTTGGCAGCTGATATCATGATCGAAGATCCCCTGTCTTTAAAGGAACCTGTGGGAAACAAGAATTCCAGCTTTACGAAACATGACATGCCAGTTAACTTGAGCTGAATTATTGGCGTAATGGATTCTCCTAAGGATACCCCTCTGTCCAATGTTATTGGAAGAAGTTCATAGTATCTCCAGAGTGAGAAAGGTCTCTGTTTAAGCTCTGGAGGATCCAAATGAATGCCCTTGGTATCTATGATGAGAGTTAAGGGATTTCCGCACTCACACCTCCATGTCTTTCTTACTTTTTGGATGCGGCTACACTTAGAACAAAACATTTTCCATTTCTCGAAAGTCTTAGAGGGCGTATTCATCTCTCTTAATCTCACTTTTGCTTCCTTAAAAGGTCTGATTTTCGAGGAAGCAGCCATCCTTAAACATAAAAGATCCTAGACTTCTGATCATAAAGTCGTAATCAGAGTTTTAGCTTAAGGTTAAGTCTAATTAAGAAGCCCTTCAAGAACTCTAGATCTCCTTCGATCCATCCCTAAGGCTTTTACCTTGGGCCGTTCTTAACCCCATTAGCAACTATGTTGTACTTGCTCAAGATCCTATCTCCAATAAGTTCTGCCGAAAAGGCGATAGGGATAACTTAAAGCAGGCTAATAGACCTTAGAGCAAGATAGAGGAACATATATAAGTCCCTTACTTAAGGAAGTTCTGGAATGATGATTCCAGCAGGAAGAGAGCTAAGATGATCGTCGATCGGCTTACTGACCAGTTAGTCTCTCATCCTGCCTTCGGATTAAGCGAACAACCTTGTCGACCCTATTCATCATTGTTTCTATAGCCTCTGTTTCCCTCCTAGTTATGCCACTTCCCTTATCGTTGTAGAGCTTTTTCCCATGATATGAGTTGGCTATGAAGGTCTTAGTCTTATTCATCAATAAAAGAACCCTCTCGAGCTTCCCGGCCTGAAAGTAAATTGAAAGATCGTTTATCAGAAGGATTGGTGTCGGATCCTTCAAAAACAGATTAAATAGAGGTTCTATTGCCTTCCTGTTATGCTCTGCAAGCATAATCACCTCTTTTGCGGTCTTTCCTTCAAGCCTAGGTGCTCTGAGCTGTTTAGGCTCCAGAAGCCTTACCTCGCCAATCCTCTTGGAATAGTTGGAGAGCCGTTTTCCAAC